>Ga0302315_10003588_pt1 | contig 13927 bp, 13 predicted proteins | sample III_Palsa_N3_1_FD_200532 | JGI IMG/M metagenome (GOLD analysis project Ga0302315, IMG submission 200532) | Peat permafrost microbial communities from Stordalen Mire near Abisko, Sweden - III_Palsa_N3_1 | ecosystem: Environmental > Terrestrial > Soil > Palsa > Peat permafrost | place: Sweden... | reverse complement strand
CTCTACTGTCCATGGGCTGCTCAGACCAAGCAAATGTTGGTACAAGTCTTTGCTTTCCATTGCTTCCCTCCTTGGCTAGACCTGCGCGTTAGCGTACCCCTTTACCCACAAAAATGTCGGAACAACCAAAAAATTTTGCGGACCGCCATTCTTGCGCAGCACGCCAGTTGCGCTATACAACCTTGACAGGATGAGACAAGCTGGTATTTCAAAAGACCAGTTGCCCGCCACCTGGGGTGAGATGGAGCTGATGCTTGAAAAGCTGAAGAATCAATCGCAGCAAGCGCCTTTCTGCCTTGGCGGCGATTGGTACGACTACTTGTTCGAAGCCATGGTTTTGCAGGCGGGCGGCACATTGATGGATGCACAGCGCAACCGAGTAACGCTGACGACTCCCGAAGCGGTCGAGGCGCTAAGCTTCTGGAAACGTCTGAAGGATAAGAATCTCCTGGTGCGGGCTCATACTTGGAAGGCGACACTGAACGGGTTCGTTTCTAATTTTTATCCGGTGACCTATTATTCGTCAGGCGGATTGGAAGCGGTCCGGGGCAATGTCAAGTTCGCGTGGACGGCCGACATGCTGCCCAAGAACAATGCCTATGCCGTCGCTGCTGGCGGGGGCAATATCTACCTATCGGCCCACTTGACCGACGACGAGACGCAGGCGGCACTCAAATTGGTAGCATTCTTGTTCAGGCCGTCAATACAGGCACGCATTAGCGCGACCACTGGATTTTTCCCCGCCGTCGATGCGGCATTCGCAGAGCCAGAGCTGAAAGAGCGCTACTCGAAGGATGAACCATTTGTACGCATCCGGCGTCAACTCAAATATGCGAAACCGAAACTGATGTCGATTGAAAACCTGAAAGTCCGCGATATCTTGAAGAAAGCCATCGACCGCACACTTGATGAGAATGTTGCCCCGGCAGATGCGCTGCAAAGGGCGCAGCACGAAGTCGACCAGCTTCTCGGGCAGTGATAAAAATTGCGGAAGCGCTGCAACATTTAGCACAGCAGACGAAGACGACGCACATTTCCGAGGCACGTCACCAGGATATTCGTTTGTTGCAAATTATGTTGCGGTACCACAAGCGAAAGACGTTGCCAACTAACGTTGGTACACTTCTGATCACGCAGTTAAATGGATCAGATCAGGCACTGATTTAAGAAACGCGTTCCAGCGTTACTCCGGCAACTCATATTTTTTCAACAAACGTGTGTATGTGCCATCCTTCACCAAGGATTCAAAAGCACTACGCAGCTCGACGATATCGTTTTCACTGAAGCCGTGCGACGCTGCCAGCCAAATTTCACCGCCACCCATGGCCGCACCGATATGGTAATCGGAAGGCTGGCGTCCTGTGGTGCGTATGGTTTCAATGCAAATGGCGCTGCCGCCATAAAATGTGTCAACAATACCGCCATCCAGGTCTTTTAGTCCCGCTTCGACGCTGGAAGCCTCGAGAAATTGCGATCGGCGGAATTGCGCGCTCATTGCGATATCCAAGGTCGACGAAGCGCGTAGCACTCCTACCTTTTTTGTTTTGCGGGCTTCGTCTATCGATGAAATCGGGGGCTTGCCCGCTTTGGTGATGAAAACGTATTGTTGTCTATACAGCCTGACCAACCATTGAAAATGTGCTTCGCGTGTTGCGTTGCGCGTCAACGGAGCTACTGTAACGCGCGAATCGGCTTGCACCAACGCGAAGGGTCGTGCCCAAGAGTAAAATTCAACCTTGACTGGCTGCCCCACTTTGGCGCCGATGGCTTCGACCAACTCCACGATAAAGCCTGGTGCTGCTGGTTGATTTTCAACCGCGAATGGTCGCAGGTCCGCAGTGACTACGCGGAAAGGTGCCACCGTCGGATTTGCGGCATGGACCGTCTATGCCGCAAACAGCGTCAACGCAAGCAGAGAAAAGTCTGGCAAGCGCATCGAGGCTCCTTGTGGATTCACCTATTATCTGCAGTGTAGCATTTAGTCATGTTCATTGACCAGAGTCGCCAGCACTGACAATGTCAACATCGCTACCTGCATCTGAATCGCGGCCAGCACCAGATTACCGAGGGAATTGATCAGGGCGATCCCGGCCACCGCAGCTATTGCGCATTGAAATCGACTAGGAATCATCTGCATTGGGTACTTGCTGTCACTATTTCAAATTTTTTGAGCCAAAAAAACTGGCGAAAAAATGACACGCAATGCTTCAATGCAACATTCTTCCATGATCGAATCAAGTGCTTAAAGAAGCAATAAGCTACCAACGGTTCGCACCAAGCTGTCGTTCATGTCTTTCAGCGCCTGTAAAAGCTGGCCGGTTTCGTCATGCGTTTTTACCACAATGTCGCTGGTCAAGTCCCCGGACGCGACTGTTTGCGCGATTTTCATTGCTTGGCCGATCGGGCGGGTGATTGAGCGCGTTGTTAAAAATCCGATCAACGTGGCAGCAACACTTGCGAGGAGAGCCAAGGCAATCGACGTTGTGCGCCAAGCGTGATACTGATTATCCGCGTCAACACCAGCCTGGTCCATTACTTGGGTTTGGTACGCCGCTAATTTATCGAGAGCGTCGAAATAAGATTGCTGGACAGGACGCATATCTTTCGTCAGAAATTCAATTGCCTGATCTTTTTGACCATCGTTCACAACCTTTAGCAACTGGTCAAGTGCAACGACATAAGTGTTACCCGTATCGAGGACATGTTTAAACAAAACATGTCCCTGATTACTTTGCACCAGCTTCCCCAGACGCGGCAAAGTTCCTTCAATAAGGATCCTCGACTCTCGGATCTTGGCAATTTCTTGCTTGACTTGCTCCGGATCATTGAACAACAGCGCATTACGCACGGCTTGCGCAATCTTATTGGCCTCATTCATGACGGTATTGCACAATACAACTTGTGGATATTTGTCTGCTACGATGACTTGCGTTCCATCCGCCAATGCCGTAAGGCGACTAACACCGATAGCCGCGATAGCAATTAATAACACGACGATCACACCAAAGCCAAAGGCTAGGCGTACGCCAATTTTTAGATTATTCATTTGGTATCCTTTTAATTTAGGTCAATGCCATATCAGCGTGATCATCTGGTGACCAAATTCGATCAGAATCAACGCGCGGTTGACCATTATCGAATGGCAAAAGTTTCAATTTATCGACAGTCAAGCACTTGTGCACTTCCACCTTTTGGCATTCACCATCTTGCATATTTTCGTGCCAGCACTTCGAATCTTCAAGGGAGATGGTAAGACTGTCAGGCTATACGCGCCGTCCACCATCCTCCAATGTACGAACTCCCTTTGTTTTTCGAAATTGCTCGCAAATTGCTTCAAATTCACGATCCGAGATACGCCCCAAAACGATCAACACGTTGTCGGCATCTGATGTATCTTCATTCTGCTGAACGACGAATTTGTTGATACGTGCGCTACCGGCACCTAGTACCAGTTCTAGCGTATGTACTGTCATCGCGCCACGGTCCACCACCAAATGGAGCTCACGACTTTGCCGCGATTCGAAATACCATTTTTCCAGTGGCTTAATACCGGCAAGAATAATAAGAATGATGACGGTTGCAGCGACTGCGGCAACGTAAAGGCCACCGCCGACTGCCAGTCCAATGGCAGCGACAGACCAGAGACTTGCCGCTGTCGTCAGGCCGCGAACGATTTCTCCACGCAACAGAATGGAACCAGCGCCAAGAAATCCAATGCCAGACACAACTTGGGCCGCGATCCGTGACGGATCGAGTTCAACATGTGGAGTACCGAGTACATCGGCAAATCCGAATGCAGAAACAATCATGATCAACGTTGAGCCGACGCACACGAGCATATGCGTTCGCAGTCCAGCGGCCCATGATAAGCGCTCGCGTTCAAAGCCGATCACGCTGCCAAGTGCAGCAGCAAGTAAAAGCCGAGAGATAAGTTCGATATGGCTGAGCATCGCCTATTTCCAAATATTGAACGCCATGGTCGTTTCAACGCCACATCGAATGATAGCGCGAAAGCATTCGCAATGCCTTTTCCGTGACGGCACGCGACTGTGCGATGTCACATCTGTGCATTCATTGATTGATTTATGAAGTTAGCGCGATATGCAGGATGTCTTTGTCGTCGAAAAATCATATACCACATTATCAGAATGAAAACTCTTGACAATGAAAATGACCCGCGCCATATTCAAAATGCAATTTGCCCAGTGTCAAAGTATCAGTCCAAAACGAAAATAAAATATCAAATAACCTGTTAACACTTCTTCTGGGGAGAACCACGTGAATATAACGAATTTGAAAATCGGAACACGGTTGGGTGGCGGATTTGGAGCGATGTTGATCTTGCTCATCTTGATGTTGGTGGTCGGTATCGTCAACATGGGGAACATGAATGCCGGGACGGAAGCACTCGTCAATCAGAATTGGGTTAAAGCGAAACTCTCCAATCTGGCGCTGGATAATGCTCGCGGCAGCATCGCTCGTATATTTGAGGCGGTAGCGTCTACCGACTCGCAGCAAACCGCCGAGGTACTACAGCGACTACAAACGAATGTCTCGGGCTTCAACGAAGCAATGACTAAATTGGAGCCGTTGATTCGTACACCTGAAGGCAAGGCGAACTTAGCAAAACAGAAAGAATCGCGCGACCGTTACGTCGCTGCCTTTGGAAAGACCCTGACATTAATCCAAGCTGGCGATCACGACGGGGCAGCAAAACAGGCTTACGGTGATACCTATAAGGAAATGCACGCGTTTGCAGATGACTTGCGTGGACAAAACGATCTGTCAACGTAAGTTCAATCGAGAGTGCCGGGAATTCCCTCATGATACGCTCGATTAGAGGCGAAATATGGAGTCGCCCAAACACGACAGGAGCATTTATTCGCAGGAGTCCTCGCGGTTGCAAGGTATTGGCAGATACTTCGGCTTCGGCATTGCTCAAGTCACTAAGTATCCCTAGGGCGCGAGCATGGAATACGGCTCCGGTATCCGTCAGCGATAGTTTTCGGGTGGTACGTTGAAGCAACCGAGCCCCAAGACGTTCTTCAAGTCGAGTTACAATGCGGCTAACGCCAGACGGCGTTAGCTGATGCTCGTTGGCAGCCTTTGCAAAACTTTTATGCTTGGATCACACTGGCAAACACAGCGAGTTCCAAAATCTCAATAGCCATCGTTAAAAGTCTTTCTCAGTTTGATACCTGCTTACTCCGGGAGTTAAGGGTTGGAGCATACGAACACATTTCGTCAAACAATATTCTGCTTGACGTGCAAATAAATGGGTTACGATAATTGTACGTTATCGTGATCCAGGCAAAAAAAGATAATCAAGCAAGTCGTATTGTCGGTTGATCTAGCCTCCCATGCGGACTCTACGCATGAGGGCGCAACTTGCATCATTACGTCAATTAATGCATTTTAAAACGATCTGCCGTTCTTCTTACTGCCGGGACATCTCTTCCCTACCCAAGTGAGGTATGACATTACGGATTCCTAATAGGCGATACGACCGTTTTTGCGGATGCAAGCTCTCCCGAATAGCTGGTCTGTGCCGAATGAATCAGTGTGGGCCTTTAGTGACTAAAACGCGAAGCAGCTACAGCCGAACGCCCCCCAGAATCCAGTATAGTCACTTACTGGAACAGTTGACGAGCGTGCTCGATCATGAGAATGGGCGTGAACCGCACAGGCTCCAGAACATTGGTGGGGCAATGCACTCTTTCTGGCCACTGGACGGTAGTGTCCTGGAACTTGCACAACTGGGGACCAATTTGGCAACACTGGAATAGCCGGCGGGGCCTCTGACGCAAAATCACCAGCCCCATAAACGATCTTTCCGCCAACAATTGTCATGACCGATTCGATTGCCTTAATGTCTTCCTCGGGAACCGAGATGTAGTCAGCGGAAAGAACTGCTAGATCGGCCAATTGGCCCACCTTGATTCGCCCCTTTTTCCCTTGTTCGCTTGAGAACCAAGCGCTTCCAGCGGTCCAAAGCTCTAACGCCGTTTCACGGCTGAGCCGGTTATTGGACCGATACAACGACATTCCACCCACCGTTTTACCCGAAACGAGCCAATAAAGGGATGTCCATGGGTTGTAACTTGCAACTCGTGTTGCATCCGTCCCTGCGCCGACCGGCACACCCGCTTCGAGCATGCGCACAATCGGAGGTGTGTGTTCCGCAGCCTGCGAACCGTAGCGCTCAACAAAATACTCTCCTTGGAACGCCATGCGATGCTGTATGGCGATGCCTCCGCCCAAAGCTTTCACGCGTTCGATATTTCGCTCGGTGATCGTTTCCGCATGATCAAAGAGCCAATGCAAACCATTAAAAGGGATGTCGCGATTAACTTTTTCGAACACGTTAAGCATCCGCTCAATCGATTCGTTGTAAGTAGCATGTAGGCGGAATGGCCAGCGGTTTGCAACGAGATGACGAACTACCTTTTCCAGTTCGTCTTCCATTGTGCCCGGCAGGTCTGGCCGCGGCTCGAGAAAATCCTCAAAGTCCGCCGCCGAGAAGACCAACATTTCGCCCGCGCCGTTATGACGTAAGTAATCATTGCCTTGATGCAAGGTAACTTTCTCGGTCCAGTTGCGAAAGTCGCCAAGTTCGTTCCCTTTATTCTGCGTAAACAGATTGTATGCAATGCGTACAGTCAATTGGTCCTGCTTTGCCATCTCGTCGATAACGGCATAATCTTCTGGATAGTTCTGGAAACCTCCACCGGCATCGATCGCACTCGTGAGCCCCAATCGATTCAACTCCCTCATGAACTGGCGAGTCGAATTTACTTGGTATTCAATTGGCAGCTTGGGGCCCTTTGCCAGCGTCGCATAGAGGATCATAGCGTTTGGCCTGGCAATCAACATTCCAGTCGGGTTACCGGATCCATCGCGCTGAATTTCACCACCAGGCGGGTTGGGGGTATTTTTGTCGTATCCGACGGCTTTCAATGCGGCTCGGTTTAGCAAAGCGCGGTCATATAGATGAAGAATGAAGGCTGGCGTATCCGGCGCCGCTGCGTTGATTTCGTCAAGGGTGGGCATACGTCGTTCTGCGAATTGAAATTCTGTCCATCCACCGACTACTCGCACCCATTGAGGGCTTGGGGTGCGCGACGCTTGCTCCTTCAACAATCGAAGCGCATCGGCTACGGAAGGAACTCCTTCCCAACGGAGCTCAAGGTTGTAGTTCAAGCCGCCCCGGATCAGGTGCAAGTGAGAATCGTTTAATCCAGGAATAACCCGCCGACCATGAAGGTCAATGATTTTAGTTTTTGTGCTGGCAAGCCGCATGACCGTCGCAGTGTCGCCGGATGCCGAAATTTTACCATCGGCAATGGCGATTGCCTCGGGGTTTGGATTAGTCGAATCCAGCGTAGTGAACTTTCCATTCACGAGAATGATATCTGTCGACATGTTTATCTCCGGTTTACGCAATCGCGTTACTTTCTAATGGAATTGAGTTACTGCGAAATCGAACATTGCACGTCCAATCTCGGCATCATCCTTCGCAAGAACGCCGCACAATGTGGGAAGTACTGCTCGTGGAATCCGCCTCCGCCCATAAAGGACACAACAATCGTCACTCGAGCGATTCAACAAGCTGGCCCACCACGCACTTTTTCCAATATCGCTTCGCGAAAGCACAATTTTCGTTTTCCAATACAGACGAAACGCATCGACACCCTTTGACATAACAATCAAGAGGTGTCGACGCATACGAGTCCTCAACCTTTGATCAATGTGATTTGGGAGGAACGATTTGTGGCTTCTTTGCAGATTGCGGAGCTTTGTGGACCATTGTATATGCATACTCCACACCGATGCCATAGGCGCCGGCATGTTGCTTGAGTAGGGACATCAACGCGTCATAGTGCTCGCGGTTCTTCCAGTCACGCTGGAACTCCAGCAGTGCTGGAATTGTGGTCAAACGAACAGCCCCAGCCTGAACCATTCGGGAAAGCGCAGCTTCCTGGGCGGCCTCCGAAGTCGCGCCGCAACAGTCTTCGACCACATAGATGTTGTAGCCCGCAGCGAGCATCTCGATCGTTGGCCACGTTATACAAACCTCAGTCCACAGCCCCGTCATTATGATGTTCTTGCGACCTGTCGCCTCGATTGCCTTGCGAAATCCCGCATCATCCCAGGAATTCATTGAAGAGCGCTCAACGACCTGCTGCCCGGGGAAAACGTCGAGCAATTGAGGCCAGACATAGCCGCTGAACGATTCAGTTTCTACCGACGTAATTACGGTCGGAACATTGAACTCCTTGGCCACCTTGGCGAATAAGATTGTGTTGTTAATCAATGTCGCGCGGTCCGTGCTCGCGACGCCGAAGGTCATTTGTGGTTGTTGATCGATGAATACAACAGCAGCATCGCTCGGCGTAAATAGTTTGTGATAAGAACTCACGATCATTCCTCCTAAATTGGTTGAATATTTCCCGTTAGTCACTTCATATTCCCTGGCATTCGAAATTGATAAATCTAAGCTATTTCTAAAGTATTTTTTGACCCACTCTCGCCCTAAGGCATTGCACAGCAGCTACCTGTCAAACATTGTTTGCAATGGTGGCGCGCTGGTGAATCAATCATTCGTAGCCTGCTTAGAATGACGATGCAGTGGCACCCTTATGATGCTGATTTCTCCCCGAAAATGAATCCCTCTTTTGAGGGAGCCGTTGTGTTGTCACACAAAATAGTCGCCCGTTGTGGCTCTGGTGCTTTTCTCCTTGATGATTTTATGGTTTTCCAGTGCCGTAACGTGGGGACGAATTGCATATCTCGTTCTCGACACAGCGTCAATTTTGCACAAACTAGATCCTCTGTTGAGCGATCTGATTTCATCCGCATACCCCTAATTGGGGATTCCAGTACGGTTCGAAGCGATTTAGTATTTCCAAGGCATAAATTCGCCATTGTTTCCGCAGCGATTCTTCTGCAGCCGGAAAGGACAACTTGCAAAGTGATTCATTCAGAACGAATTGCGGCTTTGGGTGACGCTGAAAATCTGGAGAAGATCGATGTGAGACGAATCAGACTTACAAAGTCCTCAATTGGCGCTCACGCTGTAGCAGGATCTTTTGCGACTGCTGACAACTACCTCATGGCTTGGCGCCGTGCGTCGAAGGGTTGGCTCACGTGTGAATTTGAGATTGAATATCTTGACGGATATATACTTAAGGGAGAGTACAAGAAGTGTCGGCGGAAATCAGGACGTCTTTCTCTTTCAAGTTACATACGATCAGCAATTCGTTCGGCAAGTACTAGATCAGAATCTCATCTACTCGTCATTGCCGTCCTCGAGGACTTTCGTATTCAATTGTGGCAGGGAAATTCCCCTTCAAACATGAATGTAGATTTCTTAAAATTGCATGAAATTGGGGATTTGAGCGAGTACTGAGAGATAAGAATTATTGCACTTTTTTGATTCACGGAATGGCGTTGTGTTAAGAGACGACTATGTCCATTACTGCACAGCGTCATGTAGCTCTATCGGTTTTCCTGCTACATTAGCGTCACCGCCCGCCCGCAGGGAGAACGGAATGACCAACAGTTCGCCGATCAAGTGCTGGCTAATCCTGTTAGCCGCACTAACGCTGCTACAAGGCTGTGCCTCACTCCCTCAGCCTGCGCAGCGCGCGCAAACCTATGCTATTTCCGCCGACAAGGGAACCGATCTGGCCGATCTGCCCGCGTTGAGCGTCCCCGCCGGCTCGCCATCGGCGTTCCGTCCGCTGCCGCTATCGGCCTGGTCGACGGAGGCGCGCCTGACGCTGCCGCGCCATGCCAAGCAGTCGCTCGATTTGCAATACTACCTGCTGCAAAACGACATGACCGGCCACACGCTTTTGCGCGCCGTGCGCGATGCAGCGCAGCGCGGGGTGCGGGTACGGGTACGAGTACGCATCCTGATCGACGACCTGCATACTGCGCTGAGCGACCGCATGTTGCTCGCACTGGGAGCCTACCAACCACCCCCGAGCGATTTATAAAGTGCTACTAGCGCAAGCGCCGTATCCCGTTCACTTTGTGCGAGTTTATCGTCCGATTCGTAAAGCGTACGCTCAGCATCAAGTACAGGAAGAAAGTCTTCGACTCCCTGTTTGTATAGCAAATTCGCATTATTCACGACCTCTTTGCTAGCTTCAGACACGGACACAAGTTTGTCATGCCGTACCTTGGCCTTTGCGTAGGAAACAAGCGCCGTTTCGACATCGCGAAGTGCGTTCATTACCGAGCGTTGATATGCTGCCGCAGCGGCATCGGTACGAGCAGATTCCGCTAGCACCTGAAAGTGAATTCTGCCGGCATCGAAAATGCGCCAATTCACGCTTGGACCAATCGAATAGTAGCCGCTTGACGCCGTCGTAAATGACGAGATATTCAAGCTTTCCAGCCCGATCACGCCAGTCAAAGAAAAGTGCGGATACAAATCTGCCTGGGCAACGCCGATGCGCGCATTAGCAGCGGCAACGCGTCGCTCGGCAGCCCGCACATCCGGTCGACGGAGCAGCAAATCCGAAGGAAGCCCCACGGGCACATCGTTGATTGCTTGGGGAATGGGCTGGGGCGCCGCCAACTCGGCGACAATTTCAGCCGGAGGGCAGCCGATTAACGCAGCCAAGCGGTAAGTTGCGACACGTTCGTCAGTTTCAAATATCGTCATGTCGGCCTCGGTGCTGGCAACCAAAGCCTGCGCGCGAAGCAAATCCTGTCGTGGTGCAAGCCCCGCGTTAAGCAGCGTTCGGGTTAGTTTCTGCGTATCTTCTTCGACATCGAGGTTTTTCCTCGCCAATTCGATTCTCCGTTGTGCCCCACGCAATTCAACATAATCGCGGACGATCTCGGCTAGTAGAGTGAGCACGACATCTGATCGATCTTCAACCACCGCAGCGTAGGTGGCATCAGCGGATTGGATGGCGCGTCGTTGACCGCCGAATACATCGAGTTCCCAGGAGGCATCGAATCCGCTCTGCCACAAATTGCTGTTTATGCCTGGCCCTAGCCCTCCTGGAGGAACGCCGACTGGTACATTGTTGCTACCGTGATTTCGTCCATACAGCCCATCGGCATCAACAATGGGGAGCTGGTCAGCTCCGACGATGCCGCGGATGGCCCGCGCCTCCCGCACCCGCGCCTCAGCCTCGGCGATTGAGGGTGCCGTTTTCAGCGCCTCTGCGATCAAACGATCCAGCCGCGGATCATCGAAGTTCTCCCACCATGTGTCATTTGCCTGAGTAACCCGAGCGACGCCCTCCGCCTGGTTCTTTGGAGCTTCCATGAAGGTTTCCGGAACGGATAGTTTGGGAGGAACGTAATCGGGACCGACCACGCAAGCCGAGAGGAGCGAAGCGAGGACGAATGTAATAGCGACACGCAATTGCCAGCGCACACGTGTCAAGTATTGTGGATAGTAGCCCATGCTAATTTGGATTGATTCCATCATGATCATGATATTACTTCGCAACCTGGACGCTGACTTCTACCGATAGTCCCGGCGAGATCAATTGGGTGACTTCGGGCGGATCATCGAAGACAATCTTGACCGGGATGCGTTGCACGACTTTCACGAAGTTCCCCGTCGCATTCTCCGGCGGCAACAGCGCGAACACAGAGCCGGTGCCGCGCTGCAGGCTGTCGACATGTCCTTTAAGGCGCAAATTCGGGTAGGCATCGACACGTACCGTGGCCGCCTGGCCGGGCTTGATTCGCTCCAATTGGGTTTCCTTGAAATTGGCAATAACATAAAGCGTCGTCGGAACGACAGAAAACAACGCCTGACCGGGTTGCACGTAATTTCCCGATTCCACCTCCTTGTTGGCTATGGTGCCAGGTTCCAGCGCAGATATTTTTGTGTAAGACAGATTCAATTCTGCCTGAGCGAGGGCAACTTTGGCTTGGGCAACGGCTGCATTCGCGGTGGCAATTTCCGCGCGTGCCAAGTTGGCGGCCGCTTTTGCAGATTGCACTTTGGTCTGGGCCGCGGCCAGACTGGCCTGTGTGCTATCCGCTGCAGCTTTGGCAGTGTCGACGCGTTCAGTGGATACGGCCCGTTGATCCGACACCGACCGCAAACGTTGCAGGTTGATGGCGGCCAACTCGGTATTTGCCCGCGTACCTTTTAGTTCCGCAAGCGTCTGCGCGGCGTTGGCGTCAGCAATCGCGACACGATTATCTGCTTCCTTTCTCCTTCCCTCTGCGGCAGCCAGGCTGGCGCGCGCGGCGTCCACCTGCACAAGATAGTCGCGCGGATCCAATTCGACCAGCAAATCGCCAGCCTTGATCTTGACGTTATCGTCGATATGCAATGCCTGCACGTAGGCCGGAACTTTAGCAGTCACCGTGGTTAGATGCGCCTCCACATACGCGTCGTCGGTACGCTCCGAATATATATCGGGCACCATGAAATAAGCGACCAAGAGCACCAACCCGATAAGTACTGCGGTAACTACGGCGATCGAACGCCAGGATGTAGGAAGACTGGACATATTCATTTTTGTATCACTGGCGTTGGCGGGATTATGGGGATCAGACATAGCGCGAGGACGCCGATCACGGCCATAAATGCGAAAGCATCGGCGTAACTTAATGTTTCCGCCTGGTGTTTGGCCGCTTCGATCAATTGCACTAGCGCCACATGATGGCTTTCGAAGGGTGAGTAGCCGTGTGTATTGGCGTGAGCTTGCACGGTGCCCAGCCAGCTACGCGCCTCGCTGTTGTTGGTCTGCAGATGCTCGAACAACCTTCCAGAATGCAAGGACTCGCGATGTGCGAGAAGAACGTTGAGCAAGGCAACGCCGAGCGAGGCGCCAAATTGCCGGAAAGTCATGTACAGCGAAACACCGTCAAGTAACTTCTCCGGCTCGATTCTTGCCACCGTTCCGCTACCTACCGCCGGTAATAACGGCGATAGACACAAACCGAAGAGAATCAGCGGTAGAACATAATTGCCGGCAGGGGTCGACGTCGTCAATAGCTGATGCAGCAGTAGCATGGATGCGATCAGCATCGATAAGGCGAGTGCAATTGTCTTGCGTTGGCCGAGCCTGGCAATCAACGGCACGATCAGCGGTCGCACAGCCGCGGCGGTTAGTGCATAGATGCAAATGATTTGCCCGGTCTGCGTGGCGCTGTAGGTATGCGTACTGACATTGCGCAGGAATTCGGGTAGAACGAAAAGACTACCTGACAATATCATGCCGGTTAACAAGCCAATCAAAATCGACGACATTACATAGCGATTGCGCAGCAGAGCGAGATCGAGCAGTGGCGCGACGTTGCGCGGGCTGTGTTGCCAAAATATAAATGCGACTAACGCAACGATGCAGATGAAAGCAAGTGTTCGAATGAAGAGAGCGCCGAACCAGTCGTCGATTTGCCCTCGATTAAGTGCAATCTGTAGGCAGATCAAAGCCGAAGCCAACAGGACGATACCGATCCAATCGGTCTTGATCAAGCGTGTTGAAGTCGGTGGGGGAACCTTCGGAAAATGGCGGAGCAACAGCCAATCGGCTGCGCCAGCAAATAGCAAATTAGGCAGGAAGATCAAGCGCCAATTGAAATGATCTGTCAGGTAGCCGCTGACCAACAAGCCGGCGGCGCTGGAGAGGTACAAAACGGTCGATATTCGCATCAGAGAGGGACTGCGCTGCGCCTTGGGCATCAATAAATAAACGCTAGCGCGCCACCACATGACCAGCCCTGCGCCGGCGAACCCCTGAATACCACGCCAAATGAGCAAAGCACTCAGGTTGCTGGATACCGCGCACCCCATCGACGTTACGGCAAATAGCAACGTGGTGGCGATAAGGTAACGCTTATAACCGAAGTGCCCCGCAAGCCAAATAGAGATTGGCACCCCCAGAAATAGCGCACTACTATAGACGGTGAGCAACCAGCTAGCCTCGTCTGCCGATAG
>Ga0302315_10003584_pt1 | contig 13940 bp, 12 predicted proteins | sample III_Palsa_N3_1_FD_200532 | JGI IMG/M metagenome (GOLD analysis project Ga0302315, IMG submission 200532) | Peat permafrost microbial communities from Stordalen Mire near Abisko, Sweden - III_Palsa_N3_1 | ecosystem: Environmental > Terrestrial > Soil > Palsa > Peat permafrost | place: Sweden... | reverse complement strand
TTTTGATAATGACGGTTACCGGGATATCATTGTTACCACCGGTTTCCCCCGCGATGTTGCCGACCATGATTTTATGAATTTCAGGGCCGAATCGTATTTTACGGCCAGTAAAACCCAGGTGCTTAACCAGATACCCATTGTTAAAATTTCCAGTTTTGCCTACCGGAACAAAGGCAACCTGCAATTTGAAGATGTTACAGATAGCTGGGGTTTGGGAACGCATGCTTTCTCGAACGGTGCCGCTTATGCCGATCTGGATAATGATGGCGATATGGAGGTGATCATCAATACTATTAACGATGAGGCCATGATCTACAAAAACACCTCTATCGAAAAAAACAGGAACAACGCGCATTACCTGCACATAAAATTTCAGGGCGGCCCGCTTAACCGCGACGGTATAGGCGCATGGGCTGATATTTATTACGACCACGGCAAGCATCAGGTGTATGAAAACAATCCCTTCAGGGGCTATTTATCAACCATACAAAATATAGCGCACTTCGGGCTTGGAAAAATCACCACGCTCGATTCGGTGGTCATTAGCTGGCAAAACAGCAAAAAACAAACCCTGCTAAATGTAAAGGCCGACCAGGTGCTGAAAGTGAACATAGTCGATGCAAAGGCGCCCTACTCGTTTAAACAGCCCGAGTTGGACAAGGCTTCGGTATTCCGCGAGGTTACCCGCATGCTCGGCGTAAACTATAAAAACGCCGATATTGATATTGTCGATTTTAATACGCAGCCGCTGCTGCCGCATAAACTATCGGAATATTCGCCCGGTTTAGCAGTTGGTGATGTAGACGGAAATGGCCTGGACGATATTATAGTGGGTGGCACTACGCTGCACCCGGCGCAATTATTTTTGCAGCAGGCCGATGGTAAATTTATACAACGCAGCCTGTTGCCCCCTGCTCCTGCCCCTGCCAATCAAATGAATAATGTTAAGGATGAAGGATTGCTGCTATTCGATGCCAACGGCGATGGCAAGCCCGATCTGTATATAGCCAGGGGCGGCAACGCCAGCGCACCCGGTTCGCCCGTTTACCAGGATAGGTTATATATAAACGATGGCAAAGGCAACTTTAAAGAGGCTGTTGGCGCATTGCCCAAAAACCTTACCAGCAAATTATGTGTACGCGCGGTTGATTATAACAAGGATGGCAAGCTCGACCTGTTTGTATCGGGCAGGGTTGACCCCTGGCATTACCCCCGGCCTGTTTCGAGCTTTATTTTCCGCAACGATAGCAAAAACGGGCAGGTAAAATTTACCGATGTAACCGCATCAGTTGCCCCTGCACTTCAAAACATAGGCCTGGTTAGCGACGCCCTGTTTACCGATTTTGACAATGACGGCTGGCCCGACCTGATACTGGCCGGAGAATGGATGCCCGTAACCTTCCTGAAAAACGACCACGGCGTATTTAAAAATGTAACCGCCGGTACCGGCATTGGCGATAAACTGGGTTGGTGGAATAGCATTGCAGCAGGCGATTTTGAACATAACGGCCGTACGGATTATATCATCGGTAATACAGGCTTAAATACCTTTTTTAAGGCAAGCGATCAGTATCCGGTTTATATTACTGCAAAGGATTTTGATAATAACGGCACTTACGATGCCTTCCCATCCGTCTTTTTAAAAGATGAGGATGGCAAAATGCAGGAATTTCCGGTGCATACACGTGATGATATTGTGAAGCAGATGTTGGGGATGCGTGTTAAGTTTCAAAACTATAAATCGTTCGCCTCCGCTACAATGGACCAGGTAATAACGCCGGATATGCGTGTAGGCGCTTTAAGGCTTAAAGCGAACGTACTACAATCCGTTTATCTGCATAATAATGGCAACGGCAAATTTACCATGATACCGCTGCCCATGCAGGCGCAAATATCGCAGCTTAACGCTATGTGTGTGGATGATTTTGATGGCGATGGTAACCTGGATGTGGTAATAAACGGCAATGATTATGGCACCGAACTTACCACCGGCCGTTATGATGCTTTTAACGGACTAATGCTGAAAGGCGATGGCAAAGGTAATTTTACGCCCCAAAGCATATTGCAAAGCGGCATATACATCCCCGGCAACGGGAAAGCCCTGGTTAAGCTAACCGGCCCCCACGGAAAATATTTATTGGCCGCCAGCCAAAACAGGGGCCTAATGAAAATTTTTGAACTCAAAAAAGATGTGCGTACCCTTAAACTCCAACCATTGGATATGTATGCCATCATTACGTATAAAAATGGCAGCACCACTAAACAGGAGTTTTACTACGGCGATACCTTCCTATCCCAATCGGCCAGGTTTATGAAGATTAATGCTACAATGGCCTCGGTTACCATTACAGATAATTATGGGCATACCCGCACTGTTTCCCTTCCCAGTGCTCTAAAATAAGACGAAATACTTCGGCCACTTCATTCCCGTATACCAAATAGTAGCAATAATTGGCAGATGCCTTTCTGTATTGGGTATACTGTTTGCGGCCCACCACCAATAAACAATATGCGTTGCAACGGATATATTATTCTAAATATTGGGTTTGATCATCCAAATATTCAACAATTGCCCCGATTAGGCAAAAAATCAATTTTTTGGCCTTTTATGTTATAAACATTTTAAAAAAGTTCATTTTTGTGAATTTTTATAAAAATAGAGCCTTATTTAATGGTTTTTTAGCAAAAGCACATAAAAATAAGCTGCTTATTAACCATTTTATATTTTTTGCCTCTTTTTTAGGCATAAAATGGTTGTTTTATGTTTGTTTTCGATAAATTTTTCTTTAAAAAAAGTTAAAAAATTATACTTCTATTCCGATAGATTATATATTTGTATCATTGTTATTATCGGTCTAACCAAGCTTGTTCTTTATGATATAATAATGAGGTCAGTTAAAATAAAAAAGAGAAAGCCGGAATGCTCTCTCTTTTTTTTTACCTTATGGTTTGGTTTGGTGTCAGGCCAATACTTCTTCCAGCACCGCCTGTGAGCGGATGTTCCCAAAACTTTCAATATGCAGCGCATAATATTCCAGTAATTTATTGAGCAGGTAACGGCGGTCATCATTATTCAATTTCAGTTGGGCCGCATTCTCAAAACTACATTGTGTAAGCGCGTAAAAGTTACGGGTATGCGGTTGCGACAGGTATAAAACGCTATTGGGCTTATAAGGGCTAAAGCTGCCGTTCTTCATATCAAAATAATCCGCACCGGCACCCGAGGTCATATCCGGATAAAAACCCAGGTACCGCGTTAGCTGTATTAAAAACAGCAGGTGAAAGTTAGCCAGACTTACGGTTTCATGGTCCAGCCACTCTATCGCGCTGAAAACAAATTCAAATAAATTTTCATCGGCACCCTGCTGCCTTACGGCCTTGTACAAAACTTCGTTCAAAAAGATAGCCAGGCAACTTTTTATTACATCATAAGGTACCGACAACAGCACCGGCGAATTTTTAAGTTCGGCAATACGTTGCACACTGTTGTTATTTTTATGATACACCACCACATCAAGCAAATGCAGGGCTTGCAGCATGTTTTGGGTTATTTTTGCCCTGGGCTTTTTTACGCTGTTTACGATGTAGGATTGAAGGCCGAATTTTTCGGTAAATAATTGCACAATAACGCTGCTTTCGCCATAATCGGTAGTTTTAAATACGATGGCCCGCGTTTTATGCAGCATGATGGAAAAGAAATAAAATTTTGGGCGCAAAAATGATGATGCCGGTGATAAGTGCAAATAAGGCGGCAATTACCACAGCACCGGCACATATATCCTTAACATGGCCTGCCTTTTCGTTATAACCCGGCGACACCAGGTCGGTAAGGGTTTCTATACCAGTATTGGCGAGTTCGGTTAGCAGTACAATGGCAATGCTCACCATCACCCATTCCCATTCATTTACCGATATGTGCAGGGCGAGGCCGAAAACCACTACCAAAAAAGTTGCCACCAGATGTATCCTGAAATTGAGCTGACTTTTGGTGGCATAGGCCAAACCCTTAAAAGCATAGCCAAAACTGCGGATCAATTTTTTCATCGAACCAAATTTAAACAAATGGTATTTATAAAAGTTATATTAGTTGTTAACCACAGCGTTCAGAAATAAAAACAACACATAGCTTTACACTTCAAAACTCAGTGTTACTCTGTGCAACTCTCCGGGTTCTCTGCGGTTTAAAAATCAGTATCAAAACAATGGATTTAAAACTCAACAATAAAGTAGCCATAGTCCTGGCTGCCAGTAAAGGATTAGGCCGGGCAATTGCCACTGCATTATCTGCCGAAGGCGCAAAGGTGATCATTGGCTCGCGCGATGAGGAAGAACTAAGCAAAACTGCTTATGAGATAAAACAAATTACCGGCAACACAGTGATAGCTATAAAGATTGATGTATCCGATAGCCGGTCAATCGAAACCTTTGTAGAAAAAGCCGCCGCGACATTCGGACATATAGATATTTTACTGAATAATGCGGGCGGGCCGCCATTTGATAAGTTCGAGAACTTTGATGAGGCAGCATGGCAAAAAGCTTTTGAATTAAATTTACTGAGCGTTGCGCATATGAGCCGCCTGGTTTTACCTTATTTAAAGCAATCGGGCAATGGGCGCATCATTAATATTGTGAGCGGATCGGTAAAATCGGTACTGGCCAATTCGGTGCTTTCTACCAGTATGCGCATGGGTATTGTAGGTATGGCAAAACTGATGGCCGATGAATTTGGCCCGTATAACATCACCGTAAACAATGTAGCACCAGGGTTGATACTAACAGGCCGCATAAAAGATACCATACCCAAAGGTGCCGATACTGATGAAGCCTTGAAAGAAAAGGCCAAAAGCATCCCGCTTGGCCGCATCGGCAAGCCTGAAGAATTAGCGGCGGTGGTGGCTTTTTTAGCGTCTGAACAGGCAGCTTATGTTAGCGGCACTACCATATCGGTTGATGGCGGTGCAAACAGGGCTATATTTTAAATTTAATTAAGCGCCTGCAACCTTTTCTGGTTTTCTTTCGTCTTATGGTTATTGATGAAAAAGACAGCATGCTCCCTGATTATTTTTTTATTTGCAATATATAGCCATGGGCAAGCCCCTCAGCCCGATAAAAAATATTCACCGCAGCAACTTAAGCTGGACTTGTCGTTTTTAATACAACAACTGTTCGATGCGCATGCCAATCCCTATACGGAATTGTCCAAAGCTCAATACGAAGCGCTTTTCGACTCCATTTCCTCGAAAATAACAGATTCAGCCGACGTATGTACCTTTTATAAACTCATCAAACCTACGTTTGCCTACTTGTCTGATGAGCACTCCGCAATTAGTATCGACACGCCGCAATTTAACAGCACTTATAAAAATGAGCCGGTTTTTTTACCCTTCACGTTAATTCAACTGAGGGGTGTATACGTGGTAGATAAGGTTTTAACAGCAAATACAGGCTTAAATAAAGGCGATGTGATTATGGAGGTCGATCATCAACCCATAGCCACAGTTGTAAAAAAATGTGCGCTGTACACAACCGGTTTTCCCGGCCAGCGTGTAGCAACAGCTTTAGCCCGTTTCGGTTATTTGTACAGTTGGGCTAATGCAGGTACAAAACATCAATTTGTTATCCGCACCTCAAAAAATAACATCACCGTAGCCGGTACTGATTTAAAAATATGGCTTAGTTATCTTAACCCGGCAACTATAATTGTACCTGCATCGGCGCCGATGATTAGTTATACACGCTTTAACAATGCCGGGTATATTAATTGCAGCAGTTTTCTGACGCATAATGATAAAGAGTTCGACTCCCTGCAAAAGCGTATCGATACTATTTTCAGGCAGGTTAAAGCCGATGGTATTAAAACCCTTTTTATTGATGTGAGCAAAAATAGCGGCGGTAACTCGTCGGTAGGCGATGTGCTCATCAATTATATTTATGCCAAACCCTATTTAAGCTACCAATGCAACTGGCGCCGCAGCGACGAATATTTAAAGCTGATAAAATCGTGGGGGATCAATAACTATGCTTATATCCAACAGCCAGTTGGCAGCGTATTGCATTATGATGCGGAACAAATAACACCACCGGCAGATAATCCGGACCGCTTTAGTGGAAAGGTATATGTAATTATTGGTGATGGCACATTTTCGAGCGCGATGATGTTTGCTACCATCATTAAGGATGATCATATTGCCACACTTATCGGTCAAACCCCGCAAAATGGCCATCCTGATCATTTTGGGGAACTGTACAATGCCGAACTGCCAAACACGAAGCTGAAGTTCAGGTTCGGCGTAAAGGAGTGGATACGGCCTGCCGGTAAATTAAGCGATAATTATTTACGGCCTGATGTGGTTATTGAGCCGGGTAAGTATGTGGGTATGGGCGAATTGATAGAGGCGGTGGATAAGTAATTAACCCGCTATGTCAAGCTCGCTTAGTTCTTTGCCTATATCTTTTATGCCAGTTAATATCTTTTTAACTTGTTTTACCGATGGCCTTTTAACCCCCTTTACGTATTGTGATAACAAAGTATTATTCATTCCAATTCTTTTGCTCAGCGCTTTTGCATTTATTACATTATAATATTCAAAAAATGAGGGTATATCAAAAGTTATAGCAATTTGATCAACCGTTATTGATTTTTTCGATATATGATCCAAATACAAATTGGCCGCCTCTAAAATATTTTGTTTTAATTCGCCAATCGTATCTCCTGTTGTACCCACAGGAAATGTTTCAAAATTATCTGCATATGCTGAAAAACCAGTGCCAGTTTTTTCAACTATGAAACCAATAGTTTTCATGATGTGTTTAATATAAATGCTCAGACCCGTTGTTTAGCCTGGTTTCGTCCTTATCCAGACTCATCAGTGAGCGTTAATAAACCAGGCGGACTTTTATTTGAGCCCCGCTTGTTTGCGGATTACTTTCTCTAATCCCTTGCCAAGTTCTTTGCTTCCATGATTCGGAAAAACTACTGTACCTTCCTTCGTCGGATGTTCCATAATCATATGACTACCAGATTGACGAACTACCATCCATCCATCCATCTTTTTTTAGTAATCTTAAAAATTCAGAAGCTTTCAAACTTTCTTATGTTTCGATATAAAAGTAAATAAAAATATACTTTTATATCGAATAAAAGGTAAATTATTTTATACTTATACAATTAAAAAGTACTAAAATGACTATTCAGGATTAAAAATCTGTTGTGGGTTTCTATAGAAATTGATAAAGTATCGAATTAGGCAGATTAACTAATATAAGGTCATTTTATAATGGAAAAGATGGCAACGAAGTTATCATCTAATTATTCGTCATCGCTTCTTCGCCCGCCCTTTTTATCAAAAGAACTAACACGCCCGAACCGGTGATAACCCCGATGCCTATTGCAAATCCCTTAAAAAAATCGGAAGCATTCAGGTTTTTAATAAAAGGGGCATAGGCAATAAATACATATATCAGGAAGGAGGCTATGGTTATTAATGCTAAGCCTAATATCTTATTTTTCATAAAGCTAATATAGCATTCAGATCAGTTATTTGGGTCGTTTAAATAAAACGGCTGACATTGGTTTGTTATTGAATTAGCTGCACATTTCCTTTCTTGTTTCTAACAATCATAATGGTGTTCTATCTCTACCAGTTTCCCTTTCTCAAAAAATAATATCCAAGTGTTGTCAGTATCACCATATATTGCTTTTTTGGAAGTGCCAAGCATTATAGCCATTTGTTTTTTATTATTTGTTGTCACTTCATATTGCGCACTAACCGCCCGGGGAAATATTTTTTTTAACGATTCTAATGTGGTACTGCTGTCAAGGCTCAAATTATTTGTGCTCAGTTTTAAATTTGTGCCCCTAAAATTTAAATCACTAACTACGATACTATCATCTTTTAATTCAAATTCACTTCCCTTTATATAAATATATTTAAAATCTTCATCAAAATAGCTTGCCGCGCATCCGTCAGTACCGTTAACCTTTACAATACTATCAGGTCTGCCGATTAAATTATATAATTTCTTTTTTAGTGTGGCCAAATGAATATCTCCGTTTATTTTTGCTGTATACCAATTAATATATTCGACTGTATCCAGCCCTTTAACCTTTTTAATGTTAAACCCGCTACCAGTTGCAGATTTTGTTGGTTTGGAGATTTGTTTACATCCTAATATGCCAACTGCGGTGATAAATAAATAACAATATATATATTTCATAAATGGCAAGGTCGTTTCATTTCATTACTTCAAATATATAATCCGTTTCCGATCTATTTATAGTTTAAGTACTAACTATTATCCCTAAAGCTTTATTGAAATTTCGCCGTAAAATGCCTATTTTTGCAACCTCTAAAATTTAAGTGGAAAACATTGAAGTACAAGGAATATAAAGCTTTAAATTTATCGGATACCGGCAAGCGAGTACTGGAGTTTTGGAAAAAGAACAATATTTTCGAAAAAAGTGTTAGCAGCAGGCCCGCCGGTAACCCTTATACGTTTTATGAGGGGCCGCCGAGCGCCAATGGGATGCCCGGCATCCACCACGTAATGGCACGTTCAATAAAGGACATTTTTTGCCGTTACAAAACCCTTAAAGGTTATCAGGTTAAGCGTAAAGGTGGTTGGGACACGCACGGCCTGCCTATTGAGCTGGCTGTTGAAAAAGCTTTGGGCATAACTAAGGACGATATCGGCAAAAAAATATCCATCGAGGATTATAACGCCGAATGCCGCAAGGAAGTAATGCGTTATACCGATGTTTGGAATGACCTGACCGAAAAAATGGGCTACTGGGTAGACCTGGAAGATCCGTACATCACGTACAAAAACGAATACATTGAGAGCCTTTGGTGGATATTGAAGGAATTTTATAAAAAAGGCCTTTTATACAAAGGTTATACGGTACAGCCTTATTCTCCAAAATCGGGCACCGGCCTTAGCTCTCACGAGTTGAACCAGCCAGGTACTTATAAAATGGTGAAGGATACTACCATCGTAGCGCAGTTTCATTTAAAAAACGATCAGCAGCATCCGTTGATGCCGGTATTGTTTGAGGGGCACGGTGAGGAAGACGGGGGGCGCGGTGGGGACACCGCGGCAGGGGAAGATACCGCTGCCGGGGAAAGTGTTGAAGATACGGTCATTCTCGCCTGGACTACTACCCCCTGGACATTGCCATCCAACTGCGCACTGGCTGTTGGTGAAAACATTGATTATGTAAAGATCAGCACCTTTAACCCCTATACTTACCAACCGGTGAGCGTGGTTTTGGCAAAGGTACTGGTAAGCAAATATTTTAAAGCCGAAGGCGAAAACGCATCATTTGTCGATTATAAAGGTGGCGATAAAGTGATCCCATGGGTAACTAAAGCCGTATTTAAAGGCGCCGATTTAGTTGGGTTACACTATCACCAGCTAATGCCTTATGTAACCAACGATGACCTGGAACAAAATGCATTCCGTGTTATCCCAGCCGATTTTGTGACCACCGAGGATGGTACCGGCATTGTACACACCGCATCGGTTTTTGGCGCGGACGATTTCAGGGCCTGTAAAGAAAACGGCGTGCCATCGGTAATGGTGAAGGACGAAACCGGCAAGGAAGTACCACTGGTAAATAAACAGGGGCGCTTTGTGGATGAGGTTACCGATTATGCCGGGCGTTATGTTAAAGAAGAATATTACAGTAAAGAAGAACGTGAAGTACCCGGTTTTAAACCAACGGATGTGCTGATTTCGATAAAATTAAAGGAAGATAACAAAGCGTTCGACGTTAAAAAATACGAACACAGCTACCCGCACTCCTGGCGCAGCGATGAGCCGATATTATATTATCCACTGGATAGCTGGTTTGTAAAAACCACCGCAGTAAAAGATAAAATGGTGGCCCTCAACAAAACCATTAACTGGAAACCGGAATCGACCGGTACAGGCCGTTTTGGTAATTGGTTGGAAAATTTGGTGGATTGGAACTTGTCGCGTTCACGCTATTGGGGCACACCGCTGCCTATTTGGCGCGAACTGAACGGCAGCGAGGAAAAATGTATCGGCTCCATCGAAGAACTGGAAAAAGAGATCGCCATATCAAAAGCAGCAGGACTGATGCCCGAAGCTTTTGAACTGATTGATATGCACCGCCCATATGTGGATGATGTGATACTCACCTCGTCGAACGGCAAAGCCATGTTACGTGAGCCTGATCTGATCGACGTTTGGTTTGATAGCGGCGCCATGCCTTATGCGCAATGGCATTTCCCGTTTGAAAATAAAGAGCAGTTTAAAAATGCCTACCCGGCAGATTTCATCGCCGAAGGCGTGGATCAAACCCGCGGCTGGTTCTTCACCCTGCATGCCATAGCGGTATTGCTGAGCGAAACCAGTGAAGAGATCATCGAGATAAACAAGGCGGTTAACAATCCGGGTATCGCTTTTAAAAATGTGGTATCCAACGGTTTGGTGCTCGATAAAAACGGCAATAAAATGTCGAAACGCTTAGGTAATGCCGCCGATCCGTTTGAAACTATTGAGCAATACGGCGCCGATGCAGCCCGCTGGTACATGATCAGTAATGCATCGCCCTGGGATAACCTGAAATTTAATTTGGAAGGTATTGATGAGGTTCGCCGCAAATTCTTCGGCACGCTGTACAATACTTACAACTTCTTTGCCCTGTACGCTAATATCGACGACTTTATTTATTTTGAAGGAACCATTATTTTAAGCGATCGCCCGGAAATTGACCAATGGATCATCTCCCTGCTCAACACCTTAAGCAAAGAGGTTGACGCTTTTTATGCCGATTTTGAGCCTACCAAAGCTGCCCGTGCCATACAAGATTTTGTGGATGCGCACCTGAGCAACTGGTATGTGCGCCTGAGCCGCCGCCGTTTCTGGAAATCAGATAATTCTAACGATAAGCTATCGGCCTATCAAACACTATACACTTGTTTGGTAACAATAGCTAAACTAATGTCGCCAATAGCGCCATTTTTTGCAGATAACCTGTATAATGACCTCAACAATGTAACAGCGCTGGAAGATTACGAATCTGTTCACCTGGCCGATTTCCCGGTGTATGATAGCAAACTGGTTAATGAAGCATTGGAAGAACGCATGCAACTGGCACAGGATATATCGTCATTAGTGCTATCATTACGCAAAAAGGTAGGTATTAACGTTAGGCAGCCGCTTAGTAAGATATTATTACCTATATTAAACAAAGATTTTGAGCACCAGATAGAATTGGTAAAGGACCTGATATTATCAGAAACCAATATAAAGGTTATAGAATATATCACCGATGCTTCGGGCTTTATTAAAAAGAAGATAAAACCAAACTTTAAGGCATTGGGTGCAAAGGTGGGCAAGGATATGAAAGCCGTTGCCGAAGCAATAGCCAAATTAACCCAGGAGGATATTGAGCAGCTGGAAAAAGAAGGAAGTATACAATTGCTCAGCCCTTACTACTCACTGCTCACTACCGATGTTGAAATCATAGCCGAAGATGTTCCCGGTTGGCAGGTTGCAAACCTGGGAAAACTAACCGTGGCCTTAGATGTTACGCTTACCAACAAACTGCAACAGGAGGGTACAGCCCGTGAACTAATTAACCGCATACAAATGATGCGTAAGGCCAAAGGGTTTGAAGTTACCGACAGGATAAATGTTATAGTTAACCCGAAAGCCAGCGAGTTAATAACCGAAGCTATAAACAATAATTTATCATATATTTGCGCCGAAATTTTGGCCGACAGCTTATTGATTGGTAACGGTTTAAGTGAGGGTGAAGAAACAGAAATTAACGGAGTTAAAATTTTGATTGCTATTAGTAAAGTATAAAATGAAACCAGAAAACGTAAAAACAAGATATGCTGATGTAGAGTTGAAAGAATTTAAGGATATCATCCTTGAAAAACTTCGCATAGCTAAAGAAGAATTGAACAACCTTGCAACATCATTAAGTTCGCCTAATGCAAATGGCACCGATGATACAGCAGGAACTTATAAAACATTGGAAGATGGCTCTGCAACGCTGGAAAAAGAACAGATAAACCAATTGGCTGCCCGCCAAAAAAAGTTTATTGAACAGCTGGAAGCAGCTTTGGTGCGTATTGAAAACAAAACTTACGGTGTTTGCCGCGAAACGGGTAAACTGATACCGAAGGAGCGTTTACGCGCCGTACCGCATACTACCCTGACCATGGAGGCTAAACTGAAACAGAATTAATGAAGCCGGTTTACTTAAAACCTTTTCTGCTTGTTGTTTTTGTTGTGTTGTTCGACCAGATCATCAAAACCTGGGTACGGACACATATGTACATGACCGAGGATATCCACTTTTTAGGTAACCACGGCATGTTGCACTATACCGAAAATAATGGTATGGCATTCGGAATGGAGTTGGGCGGCACCATCGGCAAGCTGGTGTTAACGTTCTTTCGCATATTTGCGGTAGTGGCTATTGGTTATGGCCTGGTTTATCTGATAAAACATAAATATAACCGTGGCCTTATTTTGTGCGTAGCGCTCATACTGGCCGGCGCGTTGGGCAACATTGTCGATTCTACTTTTTACGGCATCCTTTACCAGCATGGCAATCTGTTTATGGGCCGTGTGGTTGATATGTTTTCTTTTCCGCTCATATCCGGCTATTTCCCAAACTGGGTACCGGTTTGGGGCGGCCAGGATTATATATTTTTCCGCCCGGTATTTAACCTGGCCGATGCATCCATATCTGTCGGGGTTATCCTGATACTGCTTTACCAAAAACGCTACTTTAAGCACGAAATTCCCGAAGTAAGCAGCCCCAACAGCGAGATGGTAGAGGAATAGCAGCTCATTAGGTTACAATTAAATTAATTCCTGTACATCATACCGTCTTAATAACATTCATTCGTATTTTTACTGTATAAAAATGTTTTTTAACTTTTAAAATCAATAAGGTATAAAGCATTGTTATACTTTATACCCTAATAATGTTACTGCGCAGGTTCAAGACTAAACTTATCTTATTACTGCTACTGCTATTTAACACAATAGTAGCCTACGCGCAAAATAATACGCTGGGCCTGCTTAATAAATGGCAAAAAACAAGGCTTACCAATTCTTATCTCAATGATACCGCCAATGTTACCCAGCTAAACCATATTGCCGTTGAATACCTATATCAAAAGGCCGATAGTTCGCTGTACTACGCAAAACTGGCGCTAGCGTTAGCCAGCCACCAAAATAACCAGTTAGGGCAAGCCGTAGCGTTAACCAATACCAGCATGGCCTACTATGTGTTGGGTGAGTATTCGTCGTCGCTCGAAGCCTCAAATAAGTTAATTAACCTTAGCAGCAAGATAAATTACAAATCGGGAATTGGCAGCGCCCATCAAATTACGGGGCTTGTATTTATGGTGCAAAATGAGTTTAACTATGCAAAAAATGAATTTGCAATTGCAACGCGCCTGTTTATCCCACTAAAAAATTATTCAAAGCTTGATAGGTTATATTATGACCTTGGGTTATGCTATGACGAGGGCGCAACACTTAGTAAAACCTATAAGCTTAACGATTCAACGTTTTTCTACCTTAATAAGGCCATTACCATTGCCAAAAGCATTGGCGATACGCATGTGGTAGTCATGACCCTTAACCGCCTGGGCCAAACCTATTACCATTTAAAAGATTATAACAGGGCAATTGGTTTTTATACCTCAGTGCTTAATTCCACTTATCATGATAACTGGGAAAGCGGCTTTGCATATTCGGGCCTTGCGGAATCTTATTTTGGTTTGGGCAACTACCATCCGGCAATTGCTAATGCGCTAAAAAGTTTAAATTTTGCGAAAGCTATTGGTACCCCTGCCGATGAAGCAAATACACTGCATGTGCTCGCCGATAGTTATGCCGCTTTAAAGGATTATGGCAGGGCATATAATTATAGCGTACTTTAT
>Ga0302315_10003582_pt1 | contig 13949 bp, 14 predicted proteins | sample III_Palsa_N3_1_FD_200532 | JGI IMG/M metagenome (GOLD analysis project Ga0302315, IMG submission 200532) | Peat permafrost microbial communities from Stordalen Mire near Abisko, Sweden - III_Palsa_N3_1 | ecosystem: Environmental > Terrestrial > Soil > Palsa > Peat permafrost | place: Sweden... | reverse complement strand
TGTCCTCTTCAATCTGTGGCTGCGCCTGTATGGTCCAACACTCTTGCGCAAGCAGCAAAAAAAAGGGCGCCCTCTTTCAGATATAAAGCAGCGGCTGGGCGATGTCAGCAATCTCCCCGAGAGCGTACAGCAGCCTACAGTCTGGTTTCATTCCTGCTCCGTCGGCGAAACCCTGAGCATCCAGAAATTAGTCGCCGATTTCAATGACGCGGAACCCGACGTTCGCCTCCTATTCACCACCGTCACCAGCACCGGACAGGCCATCGCCCGTGAACGTTTTTCCAAATACGGAGACAACTGCGTCTTTTACCTGCCGCTCGATACGGTCCAGTCAGTCACCAAAACTCTGGATAGAATAAACCCGGCCATGCTCGTCATCGTCGACACAGAGATCTGGCCCAATCTCGTTCGCGAAGCTAAGCGCCGTGGTATCTCCGTAGTCATGGTAAACGGGCGTATCTCGCCAAGATCGTACAAGCTCTACCGATGGGTCACGCCCATGCTCGCGCAGGTTTTCGAAAACTACCGCGCCATCCTGGCCGGATCCACGGTCGATGCCGCCCGCTTCCAGCAACTAGGAGCGCGACCCTCCAAGATTGAGACCCCTGGCAACTTAAAATACGACATTGCCTCGTCGGCCCTCGAACCGTACAAGATTGAGAAGCTGGCGTCCGCATTGCATCTTCCGAGTCCGCCAGTTCCCATAATCGTCGCTGGCAGCACACATGAAGGGGAAGACGCGGTCATTGTCGAAGCATTCAAAACCGTTAGACAGACCCCCGAAGGAAAACACGCAATACTCATTCTCGCGCCGCGCCACCCGGAGCGGACCGCGGATATAGAACAGATCGTGTCTGAGGCCGGACTGAGCGTTAAACGCCGGTCCCGGGAAGAAAAGGCCCCGACCGATGTGATTATTCTAGACACCATCGGTGAACTTGCCGCAGCCTACGGCTTTGCTTCGGTTGTCTTCGTGGGAGGCTCGCTCATCACGGTAGGCGGCCACAGCATTCTTGAACCTGCAGCCTTCAGCAAACCAATTATCGTCGGCCCGCACATGGAAAACTCCCCCGGAGTGATCGACGTGTTTCTCGAACAGAACGCAGTCGTTCAAATTGCAGATCTGGAAGACAACCCAAAAGCGCAATCCGAAAGTCTGGCCAAAGCTCTACTAGTCTTTCTTCAGGATACGAACAAAGCAAAACAGTGCGGAGAAGCAGCCAGAAAAATTCTAGACGAGAATCGTGGAGCTACTGACCGCATTCTTGCTTTATTGCGCAAGTATCTAGACGAACACGTCATTTTGAATTGACACCACATAATCAGTCCTGTATAATTAATTAAATAGTCCAGAAAGGAAAAGCCAATGACAGTTGGTATTTACGAAGCTAAACAGAAGCTAAACAGTCTTGTCGCTGATATTGAACTATCAGGTGAAGATGTCACACTAACCCGACATGGCAAACCTGTAGCAAAGATAGTGCGCCTGGTTTCAGAAGACGAACATAACGATCGTAAGGACGCCATCCACAATCTTATGAACTTTGCCAAAGTACACGGCACAACCCACGCCGTAACCCATGACGAGTTAAAAGACATGATTAGAGAGGATCGGGAAAGCCATTGATGGTCGTGGATGCCTCGGTCACACTTTCCTGGATAATGCCCGGAGAAACGCCGCGCCCTGATGTTCTCGCACGCGCTCAAACAGAGCAAATCATAGTTCCGTACATATGGAGGCTGGAGGTTCTGAACATCCTCCTCATTGCAGAAAAGCGCGGCCGATTAAGTACCGTACAGGTTGAAAGCTTCCTGACGGAACTCAATAGGCTTGGTCCCTCTATAGACATCGCTGGTCTGGGAAGCGCTTGGACTGATATTAAACTCTATGCGCGTCTGTATCAGTTAACAAGCTATGATGCTGCGTACTTAGAACTTGCGATCCGCGAAGGTGCCGCTCTTGCGACCGATGATGTCAAACTTAAAACCGCAGCCATATCGGCCGGTCTAACCGTTCTCTGATGGTTACAACCCAATTGTAATTATTTTTCAAAATTCCACTTCATTTGCAGGGATTCCCACACTAATCAAAGAAATATCGGACATAATCAAACATAATCCATAGAATTCAGACACACTTTATCTGTAACAAGGAGCCGGTCTATGTCAACGAGAAATTGGGCGAAGGAGTACGATCTCCTGAGCGAACGACTGCAATCCGAGGGAATCGATGTCGCTCAGGTGGAGCAGCGGCTTAAGAACCAGAAGATTGAAACGCCCTCCTGGGGTTATGCCGACGGCGGTACACGATTCGGAGTCTTCCGCCAGGCCGGAGCGCCAAGAAATGTGAGGGAGAAGATCGAAGACGCCGCACAGGCCCATCGATTTACAGGCATAGCCCCTGCCGTCGCCCTGCACATTCCATGGGATCTCGTTGAGGATTGGGCAGAACTGGCCAACTATGCCAGTGGCTTTGGACTCTCCATCGGCGCCATCAATCCCAATGTCTTTCAGGACTACGAATACAGATTTGGAAGCCTGGGCAGTGAAGTTGCTTCGACGCGACGCCGCGCGATCGACCACATGGTGGAGTGCGTCGGCATTATGAACACCGTTGGCTCGAAAGCTCTTTCCCTCTGGTTTGCCGACGGAACCAATTTTCCAGGTCAGGGTGACTTTCGCCGACGCAAACATCACTTCGAGCGCGGACTGGCCGAGGTGCACGCTGCCCTAAGCCCCGATCAAACCATGCTTCTGGAATACAAACCCTTCGAGCCGGCCTTTTACCACACGGACATCGCCGACTGGGGCATGGCCTATGCCTTCACCAAAGCCCTGGGAGAAAATGCCAAAGTCCTGGTCGACCTCGGCCACCATCTGCACGGCACCAACATCGAACACATCGTTGCCTTCCTTCAGGACGAGCGCCGCCTGGGCGGTTTCCACTTCAACAACAGGAAATATGCCGACGACGACCTCACAACAGGTTCGATCAATCCCTACGAGCTCTATCTCATCTTTTCCGAACTCGTAGCCGGGGAAGACGCCGGAGTAGGAGACGACATCGCCTACATGATCGACGAAAGCCACACCCTGAAGAACAAGACCGCGGAAATGATCCAGAGCCTCACAGCCCTACAATCCGCCTACGCCAAGGCTCTGTTGATCAACCGAAAAGAGCTGTCCCTTCTCCAGGAAGCAGACGACCTTGTAGGCGCAGAAGAGTTAGTAAAGGCCGCATTCGCTGTGGACGTCAACCCGCTGCTCTGGAAAATCCGCACGGATCAGGGACTGCCCGATCCTGCCAATCCTATCCGAGGATTTGTGGAGAGCGGATACATAGAAGCCAAGGCCAATGAACGCGGCGTTGGTGGCGGATCTGGTCTGGGAGCCTAAGCATAAAGGATTCGAGACCAAAGACCTCCCCTATTTACAAAATCACGAATCCAAATTGCGGGCAATTTTGATTCGTGATTTGGAATCACACGCTAGTGTGTTCAATAATTGGGGTTAGGGGAGGTCGGGCTCTTATTCCTAAACAACTCACAAATATCGCCACCCATCCCCTACACACCAACTCAACTTTAGGGTAAAATTCACACATGGCAAATCTATCACTCTTCAACAAACCTAAACTAACTGGCGTTACCTGTGAATATTGTGGATGGCATGGGGAGAGGTCCGACATATTTAAAGCGTCCGTCATGAACGAGGACAGCAGCAAATATATCATCGACACATGTCCAGAGTGCATGCGTAACGGCGGCCTTAAGTACTACGACGACAAGAAATAGAGCAGCTCAGGGTCTTGCAACCAGTCGCTCCACGTTCGCCACATCTTTAGCGATTTGAGCGATCAGCGCATCTAGGGAATCGAACTTCATCTCGTCTCTAAGTCGCTCGGCAAAATCCAGGGTCAGCAGTTGCCCGTAAAGGTCTTGATCGAAGCCGTCCATCAAATAGGCTTCGATTTTGGTTGAGGAATCGCTGTCCGTTGTCGGGTTGGATCCTATACTTACCGCAGCCCGATAAACCTTGCCATGTTCCGTATGCGCAAGGCACGCATAAATGCCCGACGACGGCACCTGATGCCACGGCTCCAGCGGCTGTAAATTGGCTGTTGGGTACCCCAGAGTTCGCCCCAGCTTCTTCCCTTCGACAACAAGCCCCGTTACCGTAAACGTATGGCCAAGCATCGCCACAGCCTCGTTAAGATGCCCGTCGGCAAGCAGTCCCCGGATCTGTGTACTGCTGGCGCGTTCTCCCGCTAATTCTACGGAATCCAGAACCCTGGTCTCAAAACTATACCTTCGCCCCACGGATTGCAGCGTGGATACGTCCCCTGCTTTCTTCGACCCAAACCGAAAGTCCGCCCCTACCAACACTTCCTGGCAATGCAGACGTTTGTAAAGGATCTCTTCTATAAACTCTAAAGGCGTAAGCGAAGAAAATGCATGGTCGAAGCGGGCAATGGCGATGATATCCACCCCGCCTCCGTACTCCCCAATCAAACGCACACGCTCATCCAGGGAGGATAGATAAAAGGGGGCCTTATCCGGCGCGAAAACTTGAGCGGGGTGCCGATCGAACGTAAAGACACAGGATTTCACATGCTGAGCGCGCGCCCTGGCCACCGTCTCCTTGAGCACAGCCTGATGCCCCATGTGAACCCCGTCAAAGACACCAATTGCAACGACGGTAGGCTCGTCTACACCTCGGGTGTCCTGTATGTCTCTTACAATCTTCATGCGGGTTCTTGTGGGAAAACTTTGAAAGGATAAAGAGAGCCCTCTCGCCATGAGGCAAGAGCGGCAAGATCGCCGGCAATTGTAATTAACCGAACAACATCACAATCGGTTCCAGCACGGATCACGACTTTCCCCTGGCTTACGTCACCCTGTTCTTCCACGGAAAGCGTGACCGCGGGAAACCAGGGCATGGCCTCGGCTGCCGGTATAAGCATCCGTTCGATAGACTCTCGGGACAGGTCTTCCATCCGGAGTGCATCCTCTGCGGTAAATGGGCCAACGGACGTCCTGCGCAGGCCGGACATATGCCCCCCAACCCCAAGAGCGGCCCCGATATCGGCGCAAAGGGTTCGGATATACGCACCCTTGCCACACTGTACCTCAAGAGACGCAGTGCCGGTTTCGGAAGGCGTGAAATTATTCAGGGTAATGGAATCGATTCGTATGGTCCGCGCTTCGCGCTCCACAACCTCGCCTGCGCGCGCGAGTTCATAGAGCCGCTTCCCATTATGATGCACGGCGCTTACCATGGGGGGAATCTGCTGGATCTCTCCAATAAAGCGCGGAATGACTTCCAGAAGCGCCTCTTCGGTGATATGTCCGGCGGAAGTTTCTGTAAGGATGTCGCCGGACGCGTCTTCCGACGTCGTCGTGACACCCAGTGTGCAAAGTGCGCTGTAACACTTGCCTCGGTCGACAAAGTATTCGGCCAGACGCGTTGCCTGACCAATACAGATAACCAGCACTCCTGTGGCATCAGGATCGAGTGTGCCCGTATGTCCCACCCGCTTGGTTCCCGCGGCACGGCGAACCTTGCCCACAACATCGTGAGAGGTTATTCCTGCGGCCTTGTCGACTACCAGTACTCCATTAATACTCATTAAACTAATTGGGAAATGATGGTTTGAACGACGGATTGTTCGGCAGCTTCAAGAGTGCCTTCGTAGGTGCAGCCCGACGCCATGCGATGCCCGCCGCCGCCGTACTCACCAGCGATTTTCGAGACATCCAGGCCTTCATGGGACCTCAAAGAGATGCGGACTTTCCCTGGAACCACTTCACGGAATAGAATGCCCACTTGAGCGCCTCGCACTCCGCGTGCGTAGTTTACAATCCCTTCCGTATCTTCATCCCTGGCTCCAGTTTCAGCAAAGTCTCCAAGCGATAGTTTCACCCAGATAATTCGGCCGTCCGCGGCGGACTTCAGAGACGTCAATGCCCGTCCCAGAATAAGCGTAGCGGATAAAGTTCTGTTGTCAAAGACGATCTCCGCGATTTCCGAGGGCTTTGCTCCGGCATCCACCAGTTCAGCGCCCGTCCGAAACGTCTTCCCCGTGGTATTCTGAAAACGGAACGAGCCCGTGTCTGTAATCAGTCCCGTAAACAGGCAAACCGCGATCTGCTCCGTAACTTCAATCTTCAGAAACTTCAGAAACTCAAAGACGATCTCTGCCGTGGATGCCGCCGTCGCATCAATCAATTTGACATCGCCGAAGCCATCACCGCTGATGTGGTGATCGATATCGATGATGCGGGTCGATCGCTGGACGATCTTCAGGACGTCCGGACCTATCCTTGAAATATCCCCACTGTCCAGTACGATCGCAAGCGGAAAGGAGATAGTTTCTGGAAGTCTGGTTTGTACGGTGTCACAGCCGGGGAGGAACGTGTAAATGTCGGGGACACCGTCCTGCGAAAGGACAGTGATTTCCTTGCCCAGCGTCTTCAACCCGTGGGCGAGCCCAAGCATGGAGCCCAGGGCATCGCCATCCGGATTTACGTGGCAGGCCAGGACAATGCGGTCCACACCGTTAATTTCGGCCGCGACAGCTCGAAATACTTCATTCATCAGACGTGTCGGCTTCCGATTCTGATTCACCCGATTCTGATTCGTCGGTCTTCGCGTATAACGATTCCGGTTCAATACCAGCGTCCTTCGCCCGCTGTTCATCTTCCTGGCGAACGCGCTCAAGAAGAGCGAACATGGACGCGCCCCGCTCAAGAGTATCGTCGTATCTGAACGAAAGATCGGGTATGAAATTGAAAAGCTTGCGCTTGCCAAGTTCGTACTTCAGTACGCCCTTGGCATCACGAAGAGCCTGCATTTCTGTTTTTCGAACGGCTTCATCCCCGAGGATGCTTACAAAGACTACGGCGTGCTTAAGATCGTCACTTGCTTCCACATCGGTGATGGAGAGAAGACCGGCACGAAAACGTGGGTCGCGCATATCGCGACGAATGATTTCCGACAGTTCAGCGCGCAGGGTTTCCTGCAGCCGCTGTTTTCTGGTTGCGCCCATTATTCAATTTCCCTCAGAGGCATTCCGTGGTGAACTGTCCCAGTTCAACCCGCGGATCGGCCTCTATATGATTGACTACCTGACTCAGCACCTGATCCGCAAACGCAGAATCATTAGAGACAACAACAGCAGCAATCTCAGCCCGCTGCCATTTGTCCTGAGCCCCAACTTCCGATACGGAAATGTTAAAATCATTCCGCAAATGCGCCAGCAAACTACGCAGTATCTGCCGCTTATCCTTGAGAGACTGACTCTCCCCAAGGATTAACTCCGCCTGCAAGAGGTGTATTACCATGTTACGTTAAGCTGGCCTGATATGCCAGCAGTTTTGTGGTTGGGTCAGAATTAGGAGCCCAACCTCCCCTCGCCCCTCCACTTCGTAAAGGGGAACATGAGCGGATCCGGTCCCCCCAGAATTGGGGGTTAGGGGGCGATCCGGTCCCCCTGCCACGAAGTGGAGGGGTTAGGGGAGGTCGGCGCTCTAAACTCTTATCTATTATCTCGTCACGCTCTACGACAGCGTCCGCTCAATCCTCTTCATCTCATAACACTCAATCAAATCACCCTCAGCCGGATCGTACCCTGGAATGAGAATACCGCATTCGTAGCCCTGGGCTACTTCTCGCGCATCATCCTTCTCACGCCTCAACGTATCGATCTTGCCTTCGGCAATCAGCTTGCCGCCCCGGCGCACGCGAACGCTCGAACCGCGGGTAACCTTCCCGGTCAGAATGTAGCTTCCTGCAATCACACCACCGGATTTAGGCAGTTTGAATACAGCACGCACTTCGGCGGTTCCAAGAGCATTCTCTTCGTAGATTGGGTCGAGAAGTCCGGCCATGGCCTTCTTGACATCATCGAACAGATCGTAGATGACGCGGTATTCGCGAATCTCGACATGCTCCACTTCGGCCAGACGAATTGCAGCCGGGTCGGTCTTGACATTAAAGGCCACTATGATGGCCTTGGACGCAGAAGCGAGAAGCACATCGGAATCTCCGACAGCCCCAACGCCGAGCGAGATAAACTTGACGCCAACTTCAGGATGCTCGATCTTCTCAAGGGAGGCACGGATGGCTTCAACAGAACCCTGAATGTCCGCCTTAACGATAAGATTGAGTTCTTTAAGCCCACCAGCGGAGAGCTGCTTCTGCAGATCTTCGAGGGTGATAGGCCGTCGAGATGCCAGTTTTTCAGTTCTGGCGTCCGCAACACGGGATTCTGCAAGCTGTCGCGCCGCGCGTTCATCCTTGGCTACTGCAATGCGGTCTCCCGCATTGGGTACTGTCGAAAGGCCCAGGATAACAACTGGTCTGGCAGGCTCAGCGGCCGTAATACGGTTGCCGAGATCATCGAACATGGCCCGAATTCTACCGTGGCTGCCACCTGCAACGATGGCGTCCCCCATCTTAAGCGTTCCCTGATCGACCAGGACAGTTGCGATAACGCCGCGTCCACGATCCAGTTCCGCTTCGATAATGGTTCCTGTCGCTGGTGCTGTAGGATCGGCCTTAGGCTCAACTTCAGCATCCGCAACAAGAAGGATCTTTTCCAGCAGATCGTCCAGACCAAGGTTTTCCTTGGCTGAAATCTCTACTGTCTGTACGGTACCGCCGTAGGCTTCCGGCATAACGCCGTATTCCGTAAGCTGCGTTAGTACACGGGTTGGGTTGGCGTCTTCCTTATCGATCTTGTTGACTGCAACGATAATTGGTACGCCGGCTGAGTTCGCGTGGTTGATCGCTTCGATGGTCTGCGGCATAACACCGTCATCGGCAGCGACAACCAGTACCGCGATATCCGTTACCTGTGCGCCACGGGCTCGCATCGCCGTAAAGGCTTCGTGACCGGGAGTATCCAGGAAGGTTACCTTGCGAGTAACACCCGGCTTGTCCGGTTCCGGCACATCAACTTGATAGGCTCCCACACGCTGTGTGATTCCGCCAAACTCTCCCGCGGCAACACGGCTCTTTCGGATGGTGTCCAGAAGAGTGGTCTTACCGTGGTCGACATGTCCCATAATCGTAACGACTGGAGGACGCGCCACTGGACCTGCAGCCTTGGCTCGTGGCTTGGGCGCCACAACGGCAACTCTCTCCTGAACCACTTCAACGGGCTTCTCGGCGACAGCAGCCGCAGGAGTTGCGATCTCAACCGGCACGCCATAGCTCTTGGCCAGACGTGTCACTACAGCCGGACTGAGTTTCTGGTTTAGAGACGCCAAAACGCCCAGACCCATCAGTTTCTTTTGTATATCGGAAGCAGGAACGGAGATTAAATCGGCAAAATCACGGAGAGAGACGACCTCGGGAATCTTGACACTGGTTTTAGCAGTATCCGACGCCGGGGTTGGCGCTGCAACAGCCGGTGCAGCAGCAGAGACCGCTGCGCTTGCAGGGTTTGCAGCGGCATGGGAACCGTTGGAGGCGGAGGGAGACCCAGACGCGGACGTCTTTGTCTCGGTGGCCACGGCAACAGCGGGTGCTGCCTTGCCTTGCGCATAGTGGCTTCTTGCCTTATCGGCTTCGCTGTCTGCAATAGATGCGGATGGAGACTTTGCTGTCACACCCATGCTGCGCAAGACATCGATCAGGTCACTATTTGTGACGCCAATTTCCTTAGCTAAATCGTAGATACGGACACCGGACATAAAGACGAACCACCTCTTTGTTCTAATACATCATGGATCTTCCCCATTAACTCCCTGGCGCGATAGCCGTTTCGACGGCTGACCGCAACTGCTCGGCGAACTCTTCCGAAACAGCAGAAATATGCAGAGAGCGCTCAAGCCTACGCTGTTTTAGCGCAATTTCCACGCACTCGGCGCGGTTGCACACGTAGGCGCCCCTACCGTTTGCCTTACCAGTTCGATCGACCAAAACGGACGTGGTTCCGTCGAGAGCAGTCTGACGCACCACTCTAATGAGCGACTTTTTAGCATCAGTCTCCCGGCAAACTACACACGTTCTGATCGGAACCCGCTTTGGCTTATTCATCGAACTCCCGACCTTCGCCGGATACTACTCTTCTTCTTCCAGAAGTCTTAACATGTCGTCGGTGATCACTACTTCATCACCATAAGAGACGGCATTTCCCGAATCATCCACAGGCAGAACAGTTTCAGTGACCGGAGGATTCTCCAGCGCGAGAGCCTCGGCCCTCTCTTCTTCAAGCACTTCTTCTTCCGCCTTGGCAAAAGCTGCCTTGGCTTCTTGAGATTCAGACCGAATGTCGATGCGCCAGCCTGTTAATCGCGCGGCTAACCGTACATTCTGCCCGGACTTCCCAATCGCAAGCGACAACATACTGTCCGGAACGAGCACAAAGCAGGACTGCTTCTCTTCGTTCACCTTGACATTGACACTCTTTGCCGGCGAGAGGCTTTCCGCCACAAACTGTGAAACGTTGGCGCTCCAGCGAACGATATCGATCTTTTCGTCGTAAAGCTCGGCAACAACGGCCTGCACGCGGGCTCCACGGTGTCCGACACACGCTCCGACCGGATCGATCTTCTCATCTTCAGACGTCACGGCAATCTTCGAGCGAGCCCCTGCTTCACGGGCAACGCTTTTAATGATCACGGAGCCATCCGCGATCTCGGGTACTTCCAACTCAAATAGCCGTCGAATGAGACTTGGGTGCGACCGTGAGACGATAACCTGAGGACCGCGGGAGGAGCGACGAACCTCCAGCAAGTATACCTTAATCCTATCGTTAAAGCGATATGGCTCAGACTTCACCTGCTCGTGCTGCGGCAGCAGAGCCTCAAGCTTGCCAATGTTGATATAGACATTGTCGCCCTCGCGACGCTGCACGACACCGGTGGCAACCTCTCCAATTTTGGCGTTGAACTCGTCGAAGATCTTCTCGCGTTCGGTCTCGCGGAACTCCTGCATCATAACCTGGCGCGCAGTTTGCGCCGCGATGCGTCCAAAGTTCTCCGGAGTCACCTCAATGGCGATCATGTCCCCAAGCGCTGCATTCGGATTATGCTTGCGTGCAACAGCGAGCGACATCTCTGAATGCTCGTTGCCCACCTCTTCCACGACAAGCTTTTCCGCCGAAAATTTAAATGAGTTCTTGGTGGTATCGATATGGACGGTAACGTCACCCGCGATTCCGTAATGCTTCTTATAGGCCTTGCCGAGGGCGATCTCCAGGGTCTTGAGAAGAGTAGCAAAAGGGATGTCCTTCTCTTTCTCAATTTGCCTGAGAGCCTCGATAAAATCTCCGGTCATGTTGCGCTTCCACCATTCCCTGTCGTCGGCCATGCCGCGTAACAGCAACAAAGAGCGGGCTTGCGCCCGCTCTTTTCAGAAGATCTGAATCTGAAAATGTGTCCCCAGTATACCTTCATACGGAACCCCGATGCAATAGAGTTCCGAAGGATTCTGTCCCCCTTTACGAAGTGGAGGGGTTAGAGGAGGTCGGACTTTTAATCATGACCGGGTGCCATGTCTTGGCATCCCTGGGACAAGGCGTGTCCTTCTTTAAACTACACGACCGTCACCCACCTAACAAACTATCCCCAACAACTCCCCTATCCTGCCGATAGAGTACGTAGGATTCTCATTCAAAATATGTGGACCAACAAACCCATACAGGGCAGCGCACGTATCGCACCCCGCCGCTCGTCCGCAGCGAATATCGGACTGCGCATCCCCCACCATAAGAGCCGACTCGGAGGATGCCGAAAGCTCACGCAGAGCCCGAATCGCTGGATCCGGATTGGGCTTCTGGCGCTCGGTATTGTCTCCGCCAACAAGGACATTAAAATAGACATCCAATCCAAGCAGATCCATGGTCTGTTGCGCAGACAGACGCCGGCGCCCTGTAACGATTCCCATCTTCAGGCCAGACTCCGTTAATCTGTCCAAAACCTCGATAGTTCCAGAAAACGGACGGATCAATTCCATATGCTGTCTCTGGAAAGACCGGTGCTCTTCGACAAGAAACGGTGTGTCTCGCCCAGGAGCAATCAGCTCATAACATTCTTCAATGGATCGTCCAAAAAGAAGATTGAGAATCTCATCGCTGATGTCCAGAGAATAACGCTCTGCTATCTCGTAAAACGCGGAAACAACCCAGTCACGGGTATCGGCCAGAACTCCGTCCAAGTCAAAGAGAATAGTCTCGTAGCGGCGGGGATTTAATTCGTTGAGCATGGCTTTATGATACCAGCAAGAATTACCCCGGATTGGCGGCTTCAGTTAAAGCCTGCACGCTTAAATCGTGTCATCAAATAATTAAATAGTCCGTCATGTTTTTTATATCGAAAGTCTGCTAGTATAGTTGCCATCACAAATTTACAAAACGCCCTGGATCAATAGACCAGATCAGACTGTTCAAAGGAGACATACGATGAAGAAGTTACTTGGTGCGCAATATCTGGGCGGTCTAGCCTGCCTCTTACTCTTGTCTGGCTGCGGAGGTAGCGGAGGATCCGGCGGCGGCCAGCGCTGGGCGAATTACAATGCCTCAAACGGCCTGGACAGCAATGAGGTGCTTGGCGTCACGGCTTCCGGCACGACAGTATATGCTTCGACGGGAGACGGCTTATCGATTTCAACCAATCAGGGCTCAACCTGGACCAACACTCCTGAAATAAACGGCGTAGGCGGAGACAGCTTGGTCACCGGCTCCGCAATCTCCGGCTCAACGATCTATGCCTCAACGGGCGACGGACTGGCGGTCTCGACGAACGGCGGGACGTCGTGGACGCACTATACGCAGGCGAACGGACTCGGAAACAATGAAGTAACGGGCGTTGCCGTCTCAGGTTCGTCAATATACGTATCGACGATATTCGGAGTGTCCATCTCCTTAAACAACGGCTCGTCTTGGACGAGTTATACAACGGCCAACGGATTGGGAGGCGTGAATGTAAATGGCGTCGTTGTCTCAGGTTCCACAATCTATGCCGCCACGAGCGGCGGCCTATCGGTCTCGGTCAATGGCGGATCCACCTGGACAAACTATTCGACCGCTAACGGACTTGGCAGTGATACCGTGTCTGCTGTTACAATCTCCGGCTCAACGATTTACGCAGCCACTGCCGGCGGGCTATCGGTCTCGATCAATGGCGGAACATCGTGGACAAATTATACGACAGCAAATGGACTTGGTAGTAGTGCCGTGCGCGGTGTTGCAGTCTCCGGCTCGACAATCTACGCGGCTACAGGCGGCGGACTGTCGATCTCGACAGATGGGGGATCATCGTGGGCAAACTACACAACCTCCAGCGGCCTGGGCAGTAATGTCGTATACGGCGTTGCCGTCTCCGGCACAACAGTCTACGCGGCGACCTCTAGCGGCCTGTCAGTCTCCAGAACAGTGACGGCCGGCTAAACGACAATCCCAATACGGGCGAGTGGGATGGCCGCTTAGTCGCTACAGCATCACCCGGCACGGGAGGTTGTTAAGGCTGGCGGCCCCTGGCTGCATCGGAAGGGCTAGCGTATGCAAATTGGCCGATGGCGTCAAGATAAGCGTTCCTGGCGACGATACAGTCCCAGTGCGCATTGATCAAATCCAGCTCGGCCTGACTTAAAGCGCCCTGGGCATCGGTTACTTCCACCTGGGGGCCTTCTCCTTCGACGAAGCGCATCTTCGCCAGATTGTAGGTGTCCCCCGCATCGGCAAGCGCCGCTTGCGCCACAGGTTCACGGGCGGCTGCGCTGCGCAAGCGTATCGTCGCCTGCTGAACTTCGAAGTCTACCTGCTGTTTCACCGCTATCAGAGAAAGCCTTGCCGACTCGCGCGTTGCTGCGGCCTGGTCAGTTTGCGCGCGGGTCGTTCCGCCGTCCAGAATGGGAATTACAATACTCGCAGAAATTTCCGCGGTATTTATCCCCTGGCCGAAGCTCGTTCCTCCCGGAGAATAGCCCGCATTGCCGCTAAA
>Ga0302315_10003574_pt1 | contig 13959 bp, 10 predicted proteins | sample III_Palsa_N3_1_FD_200532 | JGI IMG/M metagenome (GOLD analysis project Ga0302315, IMG submission 200532) | Peat permafrost microbial communities from Stordalen Mire near Abisko, Sweden - III_Palsa_N3_1 | ecosystem: Environmental > Terrestrial > Soil > Palsa > Peat permafrost | place: Sweden... | reverse complement strand
AGGTTTTTTGCTTCAAATGGCGTCGAATCGTATTTTTTATAAGTGATCTTCGTTTTGTAGTCCGCCGTGATCTTTTCAAGTGCTGCCGCGACTGCTAGGAGGGAATCTGCCTGTCTGCTGGAAAGCTTTAATAATTTCCGTTTGGTTATGACAGCAGCGAACTGCGATTCGGGCAGCTGGTTATTTAACATATCCAGTTTCCATAAATTAAGCGGTTTGTAAACAAAATATGTTCCTCTTACAGAGTCTATTTTAAGATATGATTCACTATTGTTTACCCTCGCGTCACTTATTCCCGCTCTGGTAAAATATTCTAGGTTTTCCGAATTGATCCTGGAAGAATCAACAGTTTTCACTAAACTATACTTCTTTAATAGCAACCATGAGGAGTTGCTTTGTGTCAATGCTATCGGTTTAACCAATAATTGTAAAAACTTGTCATATTGCGACAGGCTCAATATTTTAGTTAACTTTTCCCCTTCAGCTAGGGTGGTGTTACCTGTCGGTTCACTTTCATTGTCCTGCGGAGCGTTTTCTGTTTTACGCGCTCCGAGCAAGTCGTTAACTTGTTCTGTACTCAGGCTTAATGATTGCCTGTATTTAATGGCCTTTTCCAGTTGATTTTCGGTATTCTCCGGATTAAACTCGTAATCATTCAATTCCAATGGTGACAATACAGTTTTCAGGTATGCTATGCGGTTCGTATAATAGCCACTGATTTCATCTGAATTTTTACCGCTTGCAAGGGCCTGATTGGCTAGTTTATCCTGTTTTTGGAAATACTCAGCCAGGATGCGCTGTTTTTCAACAGGGATAGCGACTTTCGATGTTATGCCAGATAACCGGTATACCACGGAAGCGGGGTATCTCGCAGTTATTTCCTTAGCGACCTGCGCATTGACATCCGGATGAAATAAAATAAGACAAGCACTGATTAACCAGATTAACTTTTTGTTAAGTTTCAACATATGATAAAGTTTAGATTGCGTTTTAAAACCAGTTTCTTTTTCCGTCGTCGGTAATTATAAAAGGCCGCTCTTTTTTTTGTGAGTATTCGGGCACCAGGAGCAGCAGGCTGTTTTTGGGTACATCGCCAAACAGCATTTCCGAAGTGCCAATATTTGCGACTTGCTGCGCAAGCAATTGCCATTTATTATTCCAGTAGTAAAGCCTGTATTTCTTCCCGGGCCTGAAGGTAAGGTAGCCGGATTCCTGTTTCAGTACGATGCTTGTCCGCTTATTTAAATCCGGCACTAAACTCATTTCATGGTGATAACCCTCGACTAAGGGATATCCTGCCGGTATCATCTTGTTATCTTTATAAAACGCCGGCAGATAAACCACCCCTTTACTCATGGTTGTAAAACTTACACTGTTGCCATTCTTTCGTCCCCACCAGGTTGGCTTCCATTTTAAACCATTAAATATGTAAGCATAAACTATTTTCGCACTGTTTTTTACTGGAAAAAGAGGGCAGGTTATATTTATAGTTGGCCAGTAATCAGCTGTTACGTCTTTATAGTTCAGCGTCCGCATAAAACCATCCGGAATGTCCTGAAGTTTTTCAAAGCCAGCCAACGTGCCGGGTTGTTTTGAGTAAGTTACCCGGATTACTTTTGAAGGTTCCCGTGGCACCGCGTTATTGGATATGGCATCGATCCTGGAGAGGTCAAACCGGGTGGTATGCATTTGGAGATCAAAGACCAAAGTTGTAAAATGGCTGCCGGTACTGGTTGCCCAATAAGGAATTTCGTCCAGCGCGACAGCTATCCCCTGCGAACGCAGGATAAAAGCCGATAAATCAGCAACGTCTTCACAGGGCCCTTTTTTTCGGAATAACAATTGCATTGCACCTAACCTTGGCAACGGTTCGTTCCTGTTTTCCAGTTCGTTGGTATTGGTAAACCAGGTATTCACATTGATACTTAGCATGGCTAATTCTTTTTGAATCCCATTTGTTTTTAAACCGTCTTTAAACCACCGGAATTGATTGGTATAAGTCGCGGTCCAGTTTTGCAAGGGTTCAACGGAAACACGATAAGGTAAAATATATTCGCAAAAATCATTGAAAGAGATAGTTTTATCCCAGGAAGTTCTCCATGCAGCAAACATCCGGTTGATGTGATCAATCAAAAAATCACCTTTGATCATAGAAATATCCGGCATCATTACAGGCACCATATGCGCCCCCGAATGCTGACTGGGAATCAATCCGGCCGCTTTTGCCGCGGCATTAAAATCAGGATAAGCGAATTCGTTATATGTTATTTTTTTTCCGCTGGCATCCGCCCAATAATAATCAGCTGAGCTATGGATGTCCATATTTTCTATCAGAAAATAGACTGCCTTCAGCTTTAACGGATCACCTGATTTTTTAAAATAAGTAATTGCCTTTTGCAGTTCAGCCTTATTTTTGCCAGCCTCTGCCAAAACTGTTTCCACAGCAACCGGGTAAGAATTATGCTTTTGTGTAAACCCGGAGACCGGTAAAATAATCAGTAAAGTAAATAAAAGTTTATACATAGATTATTGATGATAAGGATGGTTCAGTTTATTCATAATCAACATCGCGTGATATTTATAATTTGATACCCTTTGCGACGGGACTTTAGGCGTTAAATCCACGATCAATTTGGCTTCGTTAACGGTTTTTATTGTATCATTCATTTTCAGATAAAGATTCAACAACGCAAATCTTGGCGCGACACGTCCAGGCTCAATATATGCTGCTGTTAAAAAAGCATTTTCTGCATGAGCATAATCTCCGGTCTTTAAATAGCATTGAGCCAATTTTGAGTAGATTGCCGGATCGGATATTAGCGTTATTGCTTGTTTATATTTTATAAGCGCGGCGGCGTAATTTTTAACAGAAAAAAGAATGTTACCATAATTTGTCCAGTAGCTCTCATCGCCGTTTAGGTGGTCTTCAATGTGACCCATCAGCGTTAATGCTGTGGCATAGTTGCCATAACCTTTTTCCAGCCGGGCCTGGTTATTCAGATAATTATAATAAACGAGCTTTGAAATCTGAAAAGTCATTAGCAATCCGAAAACAACTGCCAGGATCGCTATGCTACGCCTGGTATAAAGTTTCAGCCCTTCAAGATTCACAAAATCCTGAAAAAATGGGTGTCCTGGTATGTCATAACGTTTTAAATAAGGATGACTAGTCAAAATTGCGCCATAGAAAATAAACAGGCACAACACAGGAATAGCCTGCAACGTGAAGTTAAAGACCGACATGACTACAAAGGCGGCAACGCCAATATAAATGATGATATATTGGTAACTTTCCTGCTCTGAAAGAAGTTGGAGATTTTCCCTGTTTGTGCTATGTTTTTTAAATACAGGAACTTTCAGCAGGCTATAAAAGATGAATATTAGTAATAGGGATCCCAAAACGCCGCCTTCAACTCCGTTTTGTAATAACTCATTATAACCCATGTGCACAAAAGCGGCATTTTTTTGTTCCTGTTCAGATCCTGCCCCTTCTTTAAAATAGGCGGCTTGTTTTAAGTTGTAGTATTTTTCGAAAGTTCCATAGCCATAACCTGCAAACGGTTCGTTCATGATCATTTGCCCCGATAATTTCCAGATTAATTTACGGCCGTCAGCTGACGCTTCTTTCGCTTTGTAAGCCAGTTTTGCGACTGGGATTATGACTGCTAGTGAAAGTATAGTTACAAGAATAAATAGTGGGCGATTAGCCTTAGTCTTGAATGTACCTGATAATCTGAACTTATAAATAGATACGATTAGAAGTTCCACTATCAAGCCTATTATGGCTGTCCGGCATTGTAGTAAGAGAATAGTCAAAACCATTAGCATGATAACTGCCACTGTTGCCCGTTTTAATAAACCATTATAAAAAGCTAAAGCAACATAAGCGGCTGGAACAGCCATGGCCAAAAACATAGCGGTAACATTTGGATTTTCCCAGCTGCCTGTTACCGGAAAAAAAGTATTTAAACTGGGGAGCATCTTGATATACTGTCCAAAACAAATCAAGCACTCGATTAAAGCGAGTAATGTAATAATAGTAAAAAGTGCTTTTACCGGGCTTTGATAGATATTAAACAGGAAGACCAGTGCTAAATAAAGACCGCAACCAGATAAGAGATAGGTGTTAAATAAGTTAAAGTTATGATGAAGGAAACATCCATTAAAAACGACATAGGCTGCCCATAACATGATCGCTATTATAGGCATGGATAACCGAAATGTAATCTTTTTATCGGCTGTAATTAAGGTGTATCCTGAAAATAGGATTAAAAGAGATAGGCCGGTCAGGTAAAGAAAAAATGGTGTAAGCGATGAATAAATGAATGCGCTGCTTGTAACAAGCGTTGATGCCAGAATATAGAAAATAATGATTGAAAATAATCGGTGGCGATATAAGTAAACGTTTCTTTTAGGGGTAAAGATGTTTGGCATTGATTGATAAAGTTTAGTATATGGGCCTTTGCCGATATAATTGGTTTATCGAATCTCAATATTTTGATAACATCAGATTTATGAAATGTTATCTACTAGTTATACAATATTGTCTTATAAATAATCATTGCCGTTAACTAATTAGGCCATTAGTTCTTGGCTAATCATAAAGATCTATTAATAAAATTTCGGACTTTTTAAAGAATTCCCTTTTTGAGCCTAAGAAAATCATTACCCCCGACATTTTAAGTTTAGTGTCAAGCGTCTTAATGTACCTGAACATGTAGCTAAAAAATTTCGACGAAGAAAAAGTTGTTTATATTACAGCGCATAAAAAATCATAAATTTGATTTATGAAAAGAGTTTTGTTTATTCGACATGCTGAAAGCGAAGCCAATGCCGGTTTACCGACGTCAGATCCTGCTGATATTGCATTGACATCCCGTGGATTTGAACAAGCAAATTTCGTTGCTGATCTAATTGACATTAAACCAGACTTGGTTATTACTTCTTCGTATATCAGGACACAGCAATCAGCTGAGCCATTCCTTAAAAAGTACCCTGATATCAAAACCGAGATATGGCCAATACACGAATTTGATTTTTTATCACCAAAAGAATGTATGAATACCACAGTTGAGCAGCGCAAGCCCTGGGTAAAAAGCTTTTGGGCTCAATGTGAAACTGATTACACTCATGGCGAAGACTCTGAATTATTTGGCGAGTTTAAATCGCGTGTTTTAGCAAGCACCAATATTGATGATTTTGTAAATAAGGCTATGGCAAAGGTGGGTTAGTGAATTAACAAAACAGTTCATATTAGGGGACAGTATCCTTGAATTGATAGAATCTGGATAGGATTAAGTAAAACGCCAAGTGAATGTGTGCTGTGGTCACATAGGTATCCTCCAGATGATGAATGCGGGCTACAGATACAGTATTAGAACAGGTGGAGATGTTTGCGGGGAAGTTGGTGTAAATAAACCTAGAATATGGAACAAGAACTTTATAAAGAATTGAACAAGCAAGAGTATGCTGAATGCCACAGAGAAAATAATGAACCTTTTAATGCCAGAGATCAAGACTTTTTTCAAGGTTTGTTTAGAAATAAGTATAGTCTTTTATCGGATAAATATTTGATAGTAAGAGTTGCATCTCCGATAATTCAGGTGAGAAAAAATAATGATAGTTATTACTTTATAAGAATTAATAAAAGAGGTCACAGGTACTTTAAGTGTGATGATTTAGATGGTTGTAAAGAGTGGGTTGACGCAATCCTTTAATCCGAAACTTCTTCTAAAGCAGTTTTGAATGCAGTAAAGTTGCTTTTTCAATCCGAACAAAGAAGGGTGGTTTCAGAAAATATATCGGTATATCTTAATTATATAGAAAGTCTTTTAGAACTCGATCATGTTACTCCTGTTCAAATGGAAAAAGTATTGCATGTCAGCAAGCATATTGGTGATGGCCTTGGGTATGACATTCTAATCCCAAGGATGGAGGAAAGCCAGATTAATGTTTATAGAGTAGAGGTAAAGTCTGTTACTGGCAACAATCATAGGATTTATATAAGTGAAAATGAGAGAAGGAGTATATGGGTTTTGTTCAGGAATCAAACTGGAGACTTTGGCTTAATGGAGAGTCACCCATTAGTCTAACTCAACAAGTAATGGAATATGTCAAAAAACACAATGACCAGCTCACCGAACTTAAAGAAAAAAAAGAATTGTACCTAAGTGCTGATCAATGGATGCTTGAGTTTGGATCAAAATAAATACGAGATAACTCGCAACCTATTTTACTTTCTTTGGTTTAAATATTTTTTGATAAACGTTTTTAGTTAATGTTGATACCCCATCCGTGTCTACCTAATACTTAGTATTTTACTTGGGCGTCATGGGTGTCCATCTATTACTACCATACTTAATATAATAAATACAATGTATTAGGTGGACGGTGTTGTCTCCATTTGCACAGTTTCCGTTAATACTTCTTCTCTTTCTTTGATGGCTCCATTAAGGAATAGTTCTAAACCTTCCGGCCCAAGTACTTTTTCCAGCGGGTGGCCGATCATTTTCCCTTTTCGAAAACTTATACCATGCATTATTTCGGTCATCGAAGGACCATTGTACCCTCGTTGTTTTCTCGTAATAATCCCCAAATCTTTTAACTCACTGACTGCACGGGAAATATACTTGGAAGAGACGTTCAAATATTTAGCTAACTTAACATTACCAGGAAAACATTCGAGATCTGTATTTGCATGGCAGCAAAAAGCAGCATACACGACTTTGGCATTGATAGTAATTTTCGGGTTAAGCATAACTTCATTATCAATTATTCCATATCTTATTGGCTTGTTCATCTCTTTGTGTTTTTTAGTAAATAGAAAAACGTTATAACCAAATATGCTAAAATGATTAGCAAACTTCAAGGAAAAGTTTTATTATTGGGAACAAATGACAAAAAACCCCTGCTGTAAAATGACTATTTGTGCAGTAATGTTTATACAGAACACAATATCTGCTGTAAAATTGATGTGATGGTCCTATGGAATAAGCTTGAATTGATTACAAAAGTTCATACCAGTACCTTTACCAACCCCTCTTTTAACCAGTAGGTTTTTATTCACCCGCAATTCCAGGTATTTTCTAACCACATAACAGTTACCCCGGTCATAATAACCTTAACCCTTACCCACAATAAGTATACGCGTGAGTATCTGTATGGGTATTCACAATTACCAGTTTTCATCGGTTCCTGGCATCGCAGATTGGTCGCGGCACAGTAAGATATCAACATACATCGCTATAATCTCAGAAAACATAGTTTTTTAAATACAGGATATTACAATCATCATCATTTGTATTGAACCTAATACGATAAGAAAATGTGGTTTGTACTATTTTTTTTTACCCAAATTTTTAATCTGCATCCGAGGATGTGACTGGTACTTCATATTGATACCCCCTACTTGCTTGAGGATGGCTCCCTACCCCCGGTGCGCTTATTTTGTATCTTTTTTCAATAGGTATCTCTCTGAAAACCCTTTGCAATTATAACAGTGCGTCCTGCATGATACTTATACCAGCCTTATCAAACACTCGATAAGAATGCACCAACCTATCCCTGCTTTGTCAAGCCATTTATAATGTACCGCAACCGTAAAGCCTTGTCCACAACCAACACATTTAATCATTAACAAAAAAACAAACACATGATCATCACATTTAATAAAGCCGAAATAGTCGAGGATGAAAACGGGTGTAAGCATCTTCATTTGGAGCTACAGGCTTTTATGCCTGGCATGAAGACCGTCATTCTAAGCACCTTTCCAGCAATATCAAACTTTGATCCGCTTGAGCTTTCCGAACTTGTCGCACAAGTAGAGGTGTCAACCATCAACAAAAATCAGGAGTAATGCGCATCAGTAAATTACCTGAGATAAACTATTAAAGTTCAAATCTACCAGGTTTAAATCTATCAAGTTTAAACATTATAAAACCAAATAAAATCGTAAACAACATGGAAACCAACAACAAAACAAAAACCATCCCAATGAGCGCATTTAAGGAAGCCGCACTCATTTACTTCAAAAGCCAACCTGACGAAATTGAGATCAGGATGATCACCGAAAGCAAAGAAGCGTTCATAATCCACAAAGGCGAGGGTTACAAGATCAGTACCCGTGAAGCGTTGAGGGAAGAGGTCGCAATCCAACTAACTGATAAACGAGCTGCACTCGATATAGACCTTGGGTGCTGGATTCAGACAACAAAACACACAGTTAAAATGAACCGGATCCTTGGAACCCTGGTTCGCACCATAGAAGATACCGAAGATGCGAAGAAACTGCTAATAGCTGTAGGGCTTGGTTCCTATACGGATAATCCAGATGAAGCGTTCTGGGAAATTCTCGCGCGAATTGACTCAGGGGGTGATGTACTTGGTAAAGTCATAGTCACCACTGTGCAGGTGTACAGCGGTTCCGGTTTGATTGATGACCTAACGGAACTGCAGATCATGCATGGTAACCAGGTATACAACAAAATGATAGGTGGAATTTTTGAAACCGTGTACGTTGATGACGAACAGCATGGGCCTTTCGAGTTTTACCTTTATTCTGCCGAGTATCATTTTAACGACTAATTATTATTCGAGTAATATCACGCAATATTAATCTAACATCATAAAAGTAAAGAGCCTGTTGACAGCAGGCTCTTGCATTACATTTAATGTGTAGTAGATAAGTAGTCGTTGTTAAACCTGTTACATTCTTTGGACCATAAGGCCAACTTTAGCACCTTTATACATGGAAACCAGGATCAGGATCTATGCTTTACTACGGGGTGAAATAAAACCTTTATGGTGATTTTGCTAATATTTTGTTACTTTCATGCCGTTAGCATATAGAATACTTGTACAACCTGACTTTTAAACATTTTTTAACCTTTCTTTTTATAATTATATCTTTTACAGATATAGTAGTAGCGCAGACACCTGTAATAACACCGAAGAATAATGTGGTGCTTACGCTGGACCCGGTGACTGGTCAGCGAACAGTAAGTCCCAACGATGTAGCGACAGTTAATGCGCCGGCGGATGCGACCATTACTGTTAGCCCCACGCAGTTTGGTTGTTCGACGACAGGCCCCCAAAACGTAACGCTAACCGTAGTGACCCCGTCTCAGGTAAAATTCAATGACCCAACGGGGATTGTTAACGATTCGCAGGGCGATTTCTTTATTTCGGATGTCGGTAACCGCCAAATAAAAAAGATAGCTGCGGATGGCACCGTTACTACCATTGCCGGCAGTGGCAGCGACGGAAATGCGGATGGGCTGGGAGCAGCTGCTAGTTTCGGTAAGCCAACCTGGCTGGCAATCGACGGGAATGGCGTATTATATGTCCTGGATTATGAATATAATACAATCCGTAAGATAATGCCTGATGGCACTGTAACAACTTTTATAAATAACCTGCACTATATAATGACTAGTATCGCAGTGGATGCGAATAATAATCTGTATGTCGCTATGGCTTACGAGATCCTGAAATACGCACCGGACGGAACATCTGTTGTATTTGCTGGAGGATCGCTGAACGGGTCGCTGGACGGCCTGGGCACAGTTGCTACATTTAGCTTTGTAGCGGGCCTGTCCTTTGATCATAACGGCAATCTATGGGTTTGTGATTATGGCAACAACCTGATCCGCAAAGTGACACCTGGCGGATTAGTATCAACTGTGCCCTTTGGTTTTAACTTTGTGGCTTACGGTTGTTCGGTACTTGATGCTCAGGGCAATTTCTTTCTTTCGAATATAATCGATAACATGATTGACGAAGTACCGGCTGGTCAGGCTAACGGTATTGTTTTTGCAGGTAATTACTCTACCGTAGGCTTTCAAAACGGAACAGGCAAAACCGCGTCATTCAGCGGTGTTGGTCAGATTGCTATCGACGTAGCAGGCAACCTCTATGTTACTGATCAAAACAATAATGCCATTCGCAAGATTACACCGGGCGCCAAGGTAACCACGTTTGCCGGAGGTACAGAGGGTAACCAAAATGGAAACATCAATGCTGGGATTGACACTGTTGTGCAAACCATACCGGTAACTGTAGAAAGTTCCCTTCAGATCAATTCCAACCTGACGGACGTTACATTGCATGTAAATAGCGCTTGCCCCACCACACTACCAGACTACACGCTAGGACTTACAGTAACTGATAATTGCAGCAACAATATTCACTATACCCAGTCCCCAGCAGCAGGTACGCAGGTAAGCGGCAGCGCGCCGATAAGTGTTACCATCACCGCCAATGATGACCATTATGGTAGCGCAACCGTATCATTTACGGTTACACCTGATAGTTCACCTGTACCTCCACCAACTGTGGTTATCTCAACCCCACAAAATATCGTTTGTGCTAATAGTGAGGTTGAGTTTACAGCGCAGGCAGCTAATACCGGTACCCAATTAACTTATCAATGGTTACTCAATGGAAATCCTGTAGGTGGAAACTTGCCAACTTATTCTTCAACCAGTTTCAAAAATAATGACAATATCTCCTGTAGCCTAACGATACTTAATGGCTGTAGTCAAACCGTGCAGTCAAATACGGTTACGCTAAGTGTCAGTAATAACTTAACACCATCTGTCGCGATAGAAACAGCTGCGGATACAGTTTGCCAGGGCACGTCAGTAAAATTTGTTGCCGATACTACAAACGCAGGTAAAAACCCGTCATATCAATGGCATGTAAACGGGGTTAATACAGGAAGCAACTTAAACACATTTGTCAGTGCAGCATTAAATAATGGTGATCATATCAATTGCACGCTAACTAATAATGATCCTTCCTGCCTGACTGTTATCAGCGCAACATCACAGGATCTCATTATACACGTAACGACTTTGCAAAATCCGTCAGTTACCATAACAAGCAGTTCTATAGGGTCTACCTGTCAGGGCTCAACAGTTAACTTTACAGCATCGGTCAATAATACAATTAACCCTGGTTATCAATGGATGGTTAATGGCTTGGACGTGGGATCAAATCAAAACAAGTTCTCTACTACAGGCTTAGCTAATGGTGATCAAGTAAGCTGTGTGATTACCGGTGGGAGCAAATGCCTTACGAACCCTACAGCTACTTCCAATATAATAATAGCTAATATAACATCACTTTTAAATCCTCCTGTTGCAACTATAACCACAAGCAATAATCAGGCATGTGCGGGTACACCCGTTAGTTTTTCAGCATCTATAAATGCAAATATTTCAAACCTAAATTATCAATGGCAAGTTAACGGGTCTAACACCGGAAGTACCGGCCCTGATTTTACAAGTCTTACATTAAACAATGGTGATCTGGTATCCTGCATTATCAGCAGTGATAGCAATTGTCTTGCGCCTGTAACAAGTAACAGTTTACCTTTGAGTATTTACCCTATGCCCATTATCTCATTTAACAGCCCACCAGTTATTAAACAAGGGGAATCAATACAATTAAATCCGATTGTGACCGGCAATATCGCATCATATCAATGGTATCCTGCTAATAGTCTAAGTTATCCTAATGTGGCAAACCCTATAGCAAAACCTGCCAATACTACAACCTATTATCTCGTAGCCACATCTATTAACGGCTGTCAGGATACAGCTTCTGTGGTTGTAACCGTATTGACAACCGTTGTAATTCCAAACACTTTTACCCCTAACGGTGATGGCATAAATGATCTGTGGGAAATACCATCTTTAATTTATTATCCAAAATGTCAGGTTAGTGTTTTTAATCGCTATGGACAGCAGATATTTCATTCCAACGGATATACTAAGGCCTGGGATGGGACTTACAACGGCAAACAAATTCCTGGCGGGACTTACTATTATTTGATAAACCTCGAAAATGGTTCGTCACCCTATTCTGGTTATGTAGAAGTAATTAGGTGATGAACCTAAAATCAATAGGATGTAATACTGGTGCATCATTGGGCGATTTCAGAGATTGTTATTATCCCAATACAGGATTGTCTACTATCGGCAACTTACCAAACTTGATTACCTCAATACTGGGAAAACCAAAATCTTCCACAGCTTTACCCATAATCAGATAACAACCCGTACCCCTGAAAGGATATGCTGGTGTAGTATTTGGGAAGGGTGTGGTATCAAAGAAGTTTCCTTCGGGATCAAGGAAGGTGCCGAACCACATATTTTGACCAAGCTTGGTGTGTACAGTTTTCTCACATACATACTGACCGACCATCTTTACAATCTGCCCGATGTGGTTGATCATATCCGGTGCACAGATTTCTCCTCTAAATTCGGTTTCAAGTAGGTCAAACATCGACATACTCAAAGGAAATCCCAGCAACTCAAGTTCATGGTAGGCATTTTCTAAAGCTGTGTTGACAAGAACAGGTAACTGGTAGTTTCTAGCTTCAACACTAAACAACTCCATTCCTTTTACCGGCTTGATATTATTACCCAACAACAGGTGTATTTTCCAAAGTAACTCCTTCTTACTTTGACCGGTAAACCTAAGCGCACCAACACGGATTAAGATAATAGTCTGTTCTAAGCCTATAGCGGTACGCTTAACAAAATCCTCCAGACTTAAGTATGGGCCGTTTTCCCTGCGTTCTTCAGGGATGCGTTCAATGAAAGTTGAATCTAAGCCATCTACACCAACAAAACCCAGATAAACATCTATGCCGGTAATATTCACAATGCTATCGCTATGGTTTACACATGGCAAATGCACCACCGCACCGGATTTAAATAGTTCGTGTACATATAACGAACGATTGTAAAAGCCACCATAATTGTTTAAAACCGCTACCATAAACTCCCTTGGGTAGTAAGTCTTTAAAAACAAACTTTGGTAACTTTCTACTGCAAAACTTGCCGAGTGAGCTTTTGAAAAACTATAACCGGCAAAGGATGATACCTGGCGCCAAACCTCTTTGACTATCTTTTCAGGTCTGCCCAACTTCATCGCCTCCTGATGAAAACGCTCAACCAACCTTTCAAACTCTTTCTTTGAACGGTACTTGCCACTCATACCCCTGCGTAAAATATCAGCATCGGTACCATCCATACCCGCGAAGTGGATACATATTTTGATCACATCTTCCTGGTATACCATGATCCCGTAGGTTTCTGACAACTGCTCTTCCATAACCGGATGCAAGTATTTTACTTTACCAGGGTTATTATGATAGAAAATATAAGAACCCATCATACCGGAACTGGCAACTCCTGGTCTTATGATCGAACTAGCAGCAACTAGTACTAAGTAATTATTACAATGCAGTTTCTTAATCAATTGCCGCATAGCTGGTGATTCTATATAAAAACAACCAATCGTATTACCAGATTCTAACTGCGAATTGACAACCGGGTCACTCATGAAAGTTTTTACCTCGTGAATATCAATCTTACGTTGTTGGTTTTGTTCAATGAGCTTTACCGCTTGTTTAATATGCCCAATACCCCGCTGACTTAAAATATCGTACTTATCATAGCCTATCTTTTCCGCTTCGTACATGTCCCATTGTACCGTGGCCATTCCCTTGGGTGGTAAGTCAAGTGCAGTATAATAAGTAATAGGCTCTTCAGAAATTAAAACACCACCTGCATGTATAGATCGCTGGTTAGGCATATCTGCCATCAACTCATAACTTCGGGTTATCTTTTTAAAAACTTCATTCTCACGATTGAATGCCGCACGGGTTTGATCTGTGAACCCATCTATTTCCGATTTGGGTAATCCCATTACCTTACCTATCTCGCGTATAATACTACGGTCCTTGAAAGTTGACATGGTGCCCAGCAGCGCGACACACTGATGGCCATACCGCTTGAATATGTAGTCCTGTACATCCTCACGTTCATCCCAGGAGTAATCTATATCAAAATCAGGTGGCGAAGTCCTCTGAGCGTTTAAAAAGCGTTCAAAGTAAGGTTTAGTTCTATAGGGTCAACGTCGGTAATGCGTAAACAGTAAGCAACGATA
>Ga0302315_10003573_pt1 | contig 13960 bp, 10 predicted proteins | sample III_Palsa_N3_1_FD_200532 | JGI IMG/M metagenome (GOLD analysis project Ga0302315, IMG submission 200532) | Peat permafrost microbial communities from Stordalen Mire near Abisko, Sweden - III_Palsa_N3_1 | ecosystem: Environmental > Terrestrial > Soil > Palsa > Peat permafrost | place: Sweden... | reverse complement strand
GCCATCAGTCGAAGCTCCTCAGCGCGAGGCCGACCGCAATCATCAATGCAGGCGCGTCCTGAGCCAGCGACTGTGCCTGTACGCGCGGAGAGAGAGACATCCGCGCCAGCGGATTGGCAACGATGCAGGGCACACCGAGTTGTTCTTCCAGCATCGCGCCCAGCCCTTCAATCGAAGCACAGCCGCCGGCCAGCACGACCTGATCGACCTTGCTGTATTCACTGCCGGCAAAGAAGAACTGCAACAGGCGGCTGATTTGCTGGATCAGCGATTCCTTGAATGGCTCCAATGCTTCGCTTTCATAAGACTCGGGCAAACCACCCTTGCGCTTGGCTCGGCCAGCCTCTTCGTAGGACAAACCAAACCGGCGCATGATCTCGTCGGTCAACTGCTTGCCGCCGAAAACCTGTTCGCGCGAATAAATCGTGCGCTGATTGCGCAACACGGACAGCGTGGTCATGGTCGCGCCGATGTCTACCACAGCCACCAGCGCATCGCGCCCAACGCTAAGCTGGTCGGCAACCATCGCAAACGCGTTTTCCATGGCAAATGCTTCAACGTCGATCACGCCGGCGATCAATCCGCCCAAGTCGAGAGCCGCCACGCGCATATCGACATTTTCTGTGCGAGACGCGGCGAGTAGCACGCTATTCATTTCCGGGTTGTCGCGAACCGGGCCCACAACTTCATAATCGAGGCTGACTTCCTCGATTGGATAGGGAATGTACTGATTGGCCTCGATCTGGATCTGACCTTCGAGGTCATCTTCAGAGAGATCACTGGGCATCGGAATGATGCGGGTAATCACCGCAGAGCCCGCCACCGCAGCTGATCCGTGCTTGAGTTTGGAACCGGAGCGGGCGAGCGCCCGGCGGATGGCGTCACCTACGGCCTCCACCTCAACGATGTTTTTCTCGACCACGGCATTGGGTGGCAGGGGCTCGACCGCGTAGTGTTCCACGCGAAAACGGCCGCCCGCCTGACTGAGCTGCAGCAGCTTGACGGCAGTCGAACTGATGTCGACGCCAATCAGCGCCGGCTTCTTGGGTGTAAAAAGCCCCACGGTGTTTCCCCCTGACCACTTGGCGCCCCTGACCAGAATCCTGGAAGGATGCGCAATGGCATTAAATCGAAAAATTAACGCAATGGCAACGGTCTACGTGAACTTTCTCAACTAATTGTCGTGATGTCCACCACAATTGCAGTCCTGCCTTGTTTGGTGCGCGCTTTGCTTATGGTGTCGCGGCGCGCATGCGGAGAATACTGCTACATCTATACTCTGGCATGTTTTGACTCAGGTCTCGCTATCCCACACCATGCGAATTCTCAAGCGATTGTTGCGCTGGGCTTTAATCCTGGCTTTTTCCGGTTTGCTTCTTGCCGTCATAGCCGTCGGCGTGGCTTATTGGCTGATTGCTCCTCGACTCCCGGCGGTGGCCGTCCTCAAGGATTACCACATGCAGGTGCCGCTGCGTGTGCTGAGCGCCGATGGCAAGTTGATCGCCAGCTTTGGCGAAACGCGGCGCATCCCGGTAGCCATAGCCAATGTTCCTGATCAACTCAAGCACGCGGTGCTGTCGGCCGAAGATGCTGATTTCTACCATCACCCCGGTGTGGACTGGCACGGGCTGGTGCGCGCGGGCTGGCACGTCATCGCGACGGGCGGCGACAAGGGACCAGGCGGCTCGACCATCACCCAGCAGGTGGCGCGTAACATCTTCCTCAGCCCGGAAAAACTTTACTCACGCAAGCTGACCGAGATCTTTATCGCGCTGCGCATCGAGCATGAGCTCAGCAAGGATCAGATTCTTGAGCTCTACCTCAACAAGATGTTTCTCGGTCACCGCGCTTACGGCGTCGCGGCCGCGGCAGAGTATTACTACGGCAAGACGCTGGATCAGCTCACCGTCGCCGAATGTGCACTGATCGCCTCGACCTTCCAGCTACCGTCCGTGGTCAATCCGATCAACAGCCCCGCTCGCGGCATTGCCCGGCGTAACTGGGTACTCGGCGAAATGCTCAAGCACGGCTATATCACCCAGCCGGTCTACGAGCAGGCCATCAATGAACCCAATCACGCCTTCCCGCATGAACAAACCATCGAGGTTGATGCCCCGTATCTTGCGGAAATGGTGCGGCGACAGGCGCTGGACCGACTCGGCAATGAGGCATTGACCGAAGGCTATGTGGTCAAGACCACCCTGCAAAGCGATCGCCAGAAGGCGGCCGTGGATGCACTACGCAATGGGTTGGGCATCTATGACCACCGCCACGGTTGGCGCGGGCCCGAAGCCCATCAGGATCTGTCCGCCGATGCCAGTGAAGCCGATTACGATCGCGTGCTGTCCAGCTACTTCCCGATCTCCGGCATGCAGCCTGGGCTGGTAACCGCTTCGGACGCTACCGAGGCAACGGTTTATCTGGCGAATCACCAAAGCGCAAAACTTGAGCTGGCGGCAATGACTTGGGCGCGCCCACATCTCGATGATGATCGCGTCGGTGTGGCGCCGACTACAGTCAGCAAAGTACTCAAACGCGGCGATGTGATACGCCTGTCCCGCGATGAAAAGGGCGAGTGGCAGCTGGATCAGATCCCACGCGCCCAGGCCGCACTGACCTCGATCGATCCGGAAGACGGTGCTATCCGTGCGCTGGTCGGCGGCTTCAATTTCTCGTTGAGCAAATTCAACCGTGCGGTAATGGCTGCCCGTCAGCCCGGCTCAAGTTTCAAACCGTATTTTTACTCGGCGGCATTCGAACGCGGCTTTACACCATCGTCAATCATCAATGACGCGCCGCTGGCGTTGCCCGATCCATCGCGACCCGGTGGCATCTGGACGCCATCCAACGACGACGGAAAATTCGCTGGGCCGATGCGTCTGCGCGAAGCACTGGTGCAATCCAAGAACCTGGTTTCTGTGCGCCTGCTCGATGCCATCGGCGTGCGCTACGCGCGCGACTACGTCACCCGCTTCGGCTTATCACTCGACTCCATCCCGGCCAATTTGTCGATGGCTCTAGGCACGGCGTCGGTATCGCCGATGAGCATGGCGCGTGGCTATGCGGTGTTCGCCAACGGCGGCTATCTGGTCACTCCGTACTTTATCAGCGAGATCGATGATCGCAGTGGCAAGCCTGTCTACATTGCCAACCCCGCACGCGCCTGCCGTGACTGCCAGGAACGCCTGCTTGATACCGGCAATCCCGGCCCGCCACCAGCCGATATGCTCAAGACGCCTGCCAACGATGTCCCGGTTGCCACCACTGCAGCACCGGCATCCGCCAGCAGCGTCGATGGTGTCGGCATCGCCGTATTGCCTGCCGACGTACACGACCAGAATGCGCACCCCCCTGTTCTTGCCCCGCACGTCATCGACATCCGCAATGACTACCTGCTCACGTCGCTGATGAAGGACGTGATCCTGCGTGGCACCGGGTCGGCGGCGAAGTCATTGAATCGCACCGATCTGGCTGGCAAAACCGGTTCGACCAACGATCACCGCGACGCCTGGTTCGTTGGTTTCAACGGCGATCTTTCCACCGCCGTGTGGGTCGGCTTCGACGACTACGCGTCGCTGGGTCACGGCGAGTTCGGCGCCAAGGCCGCGCTCCCCATCTGGATGGACTATATGGGCGAGGTGCTGAAAGGCCTGCCGATGAACACATTGCCAATGCCGCCCGGGATCAGTACGGTATTCATCAACCGCGAAAGCGGTTTGCCGACGGCGCCGGATGATCCCAACGGCATGAACGAAATCTTCAAGGTGGAGGACGTCGATCGCCTGCGCACTCAGGCCACCCAGCAGAAGGAAGAGGACCAGCAGCACGCCTACGATATTTTCTAAATCGCCATGCGGCATGCCGCCATCTCGATGGCGCCCGCATAACGCAGGCAATCTACTGATGAGGAGCGTGTCATGTCCCGAGGCGAACACCACCGCATCCACGCGCACGATCGACTGCAGCGCAGCCGGTTGCGCATAGCCCAGGAAGCCGCGCGTTTGATGAGCGAGCACGGCATCCGCGACTTTCATCACGCCAAGCTCAAGGCCGCCGAACGGCTGGGCATCCTCGATACGCAGGCATTGCCGCGTAATCTGGAAATTGAGGATGCGCTGCGTGAGCATCAACGGCTATTCCTCAGCGACAGCCAGCCGAAATCACTACGGCAGCGCCGAGAGGCAGCTGTCGAAGCCATGCGATTTCTTTCTGCATTCGAACCCCGTCTCGTGGGCTCCGTACTCGAAGGCACCGCCGATACCCATTCGGCGGTCTGTCTGCACGTCTTCAGCGACGATCCCGATGCGGTGGGTCGCTATCTGTTCGACAACGGCGTGCCGATCGAAACGCAGACCCGCCGGCTGCGCACCACGCGAGACGAACAATCGGAGTTTCCGGTGCTGCTGTTTGCCGCGGACGAGCTGCCGTTCGATCTCACCGTACTGCCACGTGATGCCTTACGTCAGGCACCGCTGGATCGACGCGCGGACGATACGCCAATGAGGCGCGCAACGCTGACTCAGGTGGAAATACTGCTGGCAGAAAATGACGACGATGCATTCGAGCAGCGGCTGGCGGCTGCGTTGCGCTGATCGGGATGCGGCGACGCTCAACGTCGACCGGAACCTAAAAAGAAAAGCCCGGGCTCGCCCGGGCTTTTCTTTTTAGCCATGCCGAGAAAAATCAGCGTTTCGCTTCCGGCAGGTAATCGCGCACATCGGCACCGGTATAGATCTGGCGTGGACGACCAATGCGCGATCCCGGCGTTTCATGCTGCTCGATCCAGTGAGCGATCCAGCCAGAGGTACGCGCGATGGCAAACATCACCGTGAACATTTCGGTGGGAATACCCAGCGCCTTGTAGATGATGCCGGAGTAGAAATCGACGTTCGGGTAAAGCTTGCGCTCGACGAAGTAGTCGTCTTTCAATGCGGCCTCTTCCAGCTTCATCGCCACATCCAGCAGCGGATCATTGACGCCCAGTTCTTCCAGCACCTTGTGGCACATCTCGCGAATGATCTTTGCGCGCGGATCGAAGTTCTTGTACACGCGATGGCCGAAGCCCATCAGGCGGAAGCTGTCGTTCTTGTCCTTGGCACGCTTCACCGCGGTTTCCACCTTGTCCGGCGTGCCGATTTCCTTGAGCTGCTTCAGCACCGCCTCGTTGGCGCCGCCATGCGCCGGACCCCAGAGCGCGGTAATGCCTGCCGCAATCGATGCATACGGATTGGCACCGGTGGAACCGACCAGACGCACAGTCGACGTCGACGCATTCTGCTCGTGATCAGCATGCAGGATAAACAGCAGATCCAGCGCTTTGGCCGCGACCGGGCTCATCTCCAGCGGCTCGCTCGGCACCTCGAACATCATGTGCAGAAAGCGGTCGACGTAGGCGAGGTTGTTGCGTGGATAGCGTGCGGGCCAGCCGATCGAATAGCGATAGCAGGACGCGGCAATGGTCGGCATCTTGGCGATAAGGCGAATGGCGGCCAGCTTGCGATCAGCCGGATCGTCGACATTCAGATCGTCGTGATAGAACGCCGACAGCGACGCCACCGAGGCAGCCAGCATGGCCATCGGGTGGGCATCGTGGTGGAAACCCTGGAAAAAGTTCTTCTGCGACTCGTGCATCATCGTGTGATGCGTGATCTCGTGGTCGAACGCGTCGAACTCCGCCTTGGTCGGCAGCTCGCCGTTGAGCAGCAGATACGACACTTCGAGAAAACTCGATTTCTCGGCCAGCTGGTCGATCGGGTAACCGCGGTATAGCAGCACGCCCTCGTCGCCATCGATATAGGTAATCGCGCTCTTGGTGCTGGCGGTACTGCCGTAGCCCGGGTCGTAAGTGAAGTGGCCGGTGTCCTTGTATAGCGTGCCGATATCGATGCACGCGGGCCCCAGCGTGCCGCTGATCAAAGGCAGCTCACTACTGCGCTGGCTCGACTCATCTACCAGCTTGACGATCTTGGTATCGGACACGGGAATCTCCTTACATGTGGATCACCACCAGGAGCACGCACTGCGGCGGCACCGGTCGGCGAGGGGAATGCTGGGTTTTACATGCCGGGGAAAGCATGCGGTTACGCGAACGCCTAGGCGTTGTTCACTGTCAATTATCGCATAAGGCCTTGTGAACATTCGATCGCGCATGGAGGGGCCTCGCGCACAAAAAAATACGGGGCAAGCTTGCGCCTACCCCGTATCTCGATTCGACTCTGACAAGGCCATCAATGGAAACGGCCCGGCAGCGAATTATTCTTTCGTCGCGCCCGCATAACGGCGGCGGAACTTGTCTACACGGCCGCCAACGTCAAGCGTCTTCTGCTTGCCGGTGTAGAACGGATGCGAATGGCTGGAGATATCCACCTTGACCAGCGGGTACTCGTTGCCGTCTTCCCACTTGATCGTTTCCTTGCTGGAAATGGTCGACTTGGTCAGAAACGCAAACTCGGACGACAGGTCCTGGAAAACGACTGCTCGGCTGTTCGGATGGATATCGGGCTTCATGACATGCTCTAAAGCGATGGAAACAAGAGCGGCATTGTAACCGGCGTTTGCCGGCCGCCGCAAGCCTGCCAATCTGGCGACTCAGGCCTGTGCGCCCAGCGCACGGCGCACCATCGCGGCAAAACGGGCCTGGTCCACCTCCAACACAATGCTCGCGTTGACCGGCCGACCCAGACGGCCAGCCCAGTCGACGACAGTGGCCCCGCGGGTCAATCGACCATCCAGCTCCACGGCGACAGCACGCTTTTCGCTGCGAGTGACGATTGACGGATCAATCGCCACGGCCATGGCCAGTGCATCCGCGGCGATGACGCCGCGCCGGCCATGTTCGAGATTGTAGGCCCGCGCGGTACCCGCAATGCGACCGTAAAAATCGGCGCGCTTGTCGCCGGCCTTGAGCCAACCCTCGAACTCGGCATCGTCGAACGCATGCCGCAATGTGGCCTCCCAGTCCACCAGTTCGAACTGCGGAAACGCCTCGAACACCACGTGCGCCGCTTCTGGGTCAAATCCGATATTGAATTCTGCCGGCACCTTGCCCGTGTTGCCGTGACCGGTCACCGCCCCGCCCATCACCACTAGACGGGCAACCCGCTCGGGCAGACTGGGATCTATCCGCAAGGCCAGCGCCAGATTGGTCAATGGTGCCAGTGCGACGAGTGTCAGTTCGCCCGGCCGTTCGCGGGTCAGGCGCAGCAAGGCCAGTGCAGCCGACTCGTCCGTCAACGTGGCGTGTGGCGCTGGAAATCCTACGTCGCCGAAACCGTCCTTGCCATGTACAAACGCGGCATCCTCTTCCGGCGCACGCACCATCGGCGTGGCGCAGCCGGCAAAGATCGGCGTCGTGACGTTCAGCAGATCAACCAGCGTGCGCGCGTTGCGCACGGTATGGTCCAGACCGACATTGCCTGCGGCGATGCTCAGCCCGGCGACATCGGCATGCGCGTGCGCCATCAGGATGGCGAGCGCATCATCCACGCCGGGATCGGTGTCGATCAGAAGTTGGGGCTTGGTCATGAGGCTGGTTTGAGTCTTAGGCAACGGCATAGCTTAGAGCCAGGCGCGAACGGGGAACAGCGTACCCGTGTCGATGCGGAGCTTTGCCCTGGTTATCCGCCCTCATAATTACGCATGTACATACCGCGCAGCACCACCGATCCAGCGCTCGATCAGCCGCTCGGTCTGCGCCGGATAATCGGCCAGCATGCGCTCGCCCACCTGCTGCACGGCTGGCAACAGGTGCGCATCGCGAGCCAGATCGGCGATACGGAAGCTGAGCTGCCCGGTCTGACGCGTGCCGAGCACTTCGCCGGGCCCGCGCAGCTCCAGATCCTTCTCGGCGATACGGAAGCCATCGTTGGTTTCACGCATTACCTGCAGGCGCTCGCGCGCCAGCTGACCGAGCGGCGGTTGGTAAAGCAGTACGCAGTTGGATGCCACCGCGCCACGCCCTACCCGGCCGCGTAGCTGATGCAGCTGCGCCAGCCCGAGCCGCTCGCTGTTCTCGATCACCATCAGGCTGGCGTTGGGCACATCCACACCGACCTCGATCACCGTGGTGGCCACCAGCACGGAAAGCTCACCAACCTTGAACGCGTCCATCGCCGCCTGCTTTTCTTTCGGCTTCATGCGGCCGTGAATCAGGCCGACCTTGAAGCCGGTCAGCGCCGCAGATAGCTCCGCATGCGCCACCTCCGCTGCCTGTGCACGCAGCTGCTCGGATTCCTCGATCAGCGTGCACACCCAGTAGACCTGTCGCCCTTCCCCACATGCCGCATGGATGCGTTCGATCACATCGAAGCGACGCGCGTTGGAGATCGCGATGGTCTGCACTGGCGTGCGACCGGGCGGCAGTTCATCGATCGATGAAACATCCAGATCGGCGTAGGCGCTCATCGCCAACGTGCGCGGTATCGGCGTGGCGGTGAGCACGAGCTGGTGCGGCACCAATCCGCTAACGTGATCGGCACCCTTGTCGCGCAGTGCCAGCCGCTGCTGCACACCGAAGCGATGTTGCTCGTCAACGATGACAAGCCCAAGCCTGGCGAAGGCCACATCTTCCTGCATCAACGCATGCGTGCCGATGGCCATCGACGCACCTTCGGCTATTCGCTGCATGGCCTGTTGCCGCGCCTTGCCCTGCTGCTTGCCGACCAGCCACTCCACGGCGATGCCCAAAGGCTGCAGCCAGTGCCGGAAGTTGCGCAGATGCTGTTCGGCCAGCAACTCGGTCGGTGCCATCAGCGCAACCTGCTGACCCGCCTCGATCGCCACTAGCGCGGCCAAGGCGGCCACCACGGTTTTTCCGCTACCAACATCGCCCTGAACCAGCCGCAGCATCGGCTTCGGCAGAGCAAGATCGCGCGCCACTTCCACGCTCACGCGCTGCTGCGCGGCAGTCAGTGCAAACGGCAGCTTCTTCAGCAACTGCTCGCGCAAATCGCCATCCCCGCCCAATACCGGTGCGTGCCGACGACGTACCGCCGCGCGCATGCGCTTCAGGCTCAGGTGCTGGGTCAGCAGCTCTTCGAAAGCCAGCCGCTGCTGGGCCGGGTGATGACCAAGCATCAACTGGCCAAGATGCGCATCCGGCGGCGGGCGATGCACGTAAAGCAGCGCATCACGCAACGAGGTGAGCCCATGCTCGGCACACAGTTCGGCGGGAATCAGTTCCAGTTGCGCAGCCGGCGGGAGCAGCGCCAGCGACTTGGCAATCACGCCTGCCAAGCGCTTGGTACCTAGACCTTCGGTTGTTGGATAAACCGGGCTGAGCAGATCGTCGACGGCCGCTAGTTCATCGCCACTCAGGCGCTGATAGCTCGGGTGAACCATCTCCAGACCCTGTGCTGCATGGCGTACTTCACCGTAGCAGAGCACGCGCGCCCCGACCTTCAACTGCTCGGCCTGCGCACGATTGAAATGGAAAAAGCGCAGAACCAGGCTGTGACCACTGACGTCGCCAATGATCACCTTCAGCTGCGGGCGAAAACGGAAGCCTCGTTCGACCGCTTCGATAACGCCCTCCACCTGCGCGCGCTCGCCAACCCGTAACTCGGCGATGGCGGTCACCCGGGTCTTGTCTTCATAGCGCAACGGCAGGTGAAACCACAGATCCTGCATTCGCTCCAGTCCGAGCTTCGCCAACGTGGCGACCAGTGCCGGACCAACGCCGCTCAGCGTGCTGACTGGCACAAGGCCAGGGTCTGTAGTGGTCGCCGAGGGAAGTCGAGGAGTGCGCGCGCTCATGAAGCTCAAGCCTAACCGAGCCACGCCCATTGTCGTAAGCCCGAATCTGCAGAAAATGCCGACCCTTGCCGTCGGCAAACACCGGGATCAGGGATCAGTCCAGCACCATTACGGCATCGATTTCGACTTGCGCCGCCTTCGGCAGCCCGGAGACTTCGATGGTGGAACGCGCCGGATATGGCGCCTGGAAATACTCGGCCATCACCGCATTGACCGTCGCAAAGTTGGCCAGGTCGGTCACATAAATGCCTACGCGTACGATCTGCGCCAGCGAACCGCCCGCTGCGCTTGCCACCGCCGTCAGGTTGTCGAACACGCGCCGCGTCTGCGCCGCGATGTCGCCATCAACCAGCACCCCCGTGCTCGGATCGAGCGGAATCTGGCCAGAGAAATACACCGTATGGCCGACACGCACGGCCTGCGAGTAGGGGCCGATGGCGGCAGGCGCCAGTTCAGTAGTGATGATGCTGCGCGACATGAGTTTCCTTGATGGAAAACGGGAATGGGAAAAGAACTTAAGTGGACAAGTACGTTTGGTGACCCATCACAAGATCACGGGAAACTGGATTTCGCCGGGCCACCGTCACTGCCTGTGCCTTACAGTGGATAACGATGCGCGCCACTGATGACGCCTGTGCGCCGCACGCGGCGGATCACCTCGGCCAGATGCTTGCGGCTCTTCACTTCCATCGAGAACAGCAGTGTTGCTGCAGCGGCGTCACGTTCGACGTACTCCACGTTGTCGATATTCGAGTCCGCGGCGGCAATTGCCGCCGCGACGGTCGCCAGCACGCCGGGGCGATTGATGACCTCGATGCGCAACTGGGCGCGGAAGTCGCCCTGCACTCCGCGGTCCCACTCAATCGGCACATAGCGTTCCGGCGACTTGCTTAGCTCGATCACGTTGGGGCATTCCTCACGATGCACCACGATGCCCTTGCCCGAGGACAGATAGCCAACGATGTCATCGCCCGGCAGCGGATGGCAGCAATTGGCAAACGTAAGCACACCGCGCTCTGCGCCAGTGATACGGATCTTTTCGTGCACATGCGGGGAGGCATGTGGTGCACCATCGGCGCGCTCACCGCGAAGTGCAAGCAGCTGGCTGGCCACCACATCGGGCATGCGGTTACCCAGCGCGATATCGGACAGCAGCTCCTCCAGCCGATCGAACTTGGACGCTTCGAGAAACTTGTCCAGTACCGCCGTCGGCACGCCATCCAGGCTGCTACCCTGCGCGTCCAGCGCGCGATCGAGCATGCGATGACCGAAGTCGACCGCATCCTCGTGCTGCAAATTCTTCAGGTACTGACGAATCGCCGTGCGCGCCTTGCCAGTGACGACGGATTCGAGCCAGCCGGGATTCGGCATCGCCGATGGCGCCGTGATGATTTCCACCAGCTGTCCGGAAGCTAGCCGCGTGCGCAACGGCAGCAACTTCTTGTCCACGCGCGCGGCCACCGCATGGTCGCCCACGTCGGTATGCACGGCATAGGCGAAGTCCAGCGCCGTTGCGTTGCGTGGCAAGGAGAGAATGTCGCCGCGCGGCGTGAACAGGTAGACCTCGTCCGGAAACAGGTCGATCTTTACTGCTTCGATGAACTCGGCCGACGACGACGTATTGGCCGAGCTATCGGCAAGTGAAGAAAGCCACTCACGCGCACGCGCCTGGGCACTATTGGCCGGGCCGCTATCGGTTTTGTATGCCCAGTGTGCCGCAACACCGCGCTCAGCCACCGAGTCCATTTCTGCCGTGCGAATCTGCACTTCGATCGGCGCACCAAACGGCCCGAGCAGCACGGTGTGCAGCGACTGATAGCCGTTCGCCTTGGGAATCGCGATGAAATCCTTGAAGCGCCGGTCGACCGGCTTGTACAACGCATGGGCAGCGCCAAGCGCCATGTAGCAACTCATCGCACTGTCGACAATCACGCGAAAACCGTAAACGTCCATCAGCTGGGCAAAGCTCTTGTGCTCGTCGTGCATCTTGGAATAGATGCTCCACGGCGACTTGATCCGCCCCACCACATGACTCTGCATATGCTCGGTGCTGAGCCGGCTGGATAGAGCAGTCTCGATCTTGCCCATCGCTTCACGGCGATTGCCGATCGCGGCACGTATACGCTCGCTGATCACGCGATAGCGATCCGGATAAAGCGCGCGGAAGCCCAGATCCTGCAACTCTGCCTTGAACTTGTTCATGCCCAGGCGCTGGGCGATCGGCGCGTAGATTTCCAGCGTTTCGCGGGCAATCCGGCGGCGCGAAGCCGCGTCCTTGGCGCCGAGGGTGCGCATGTTATGCAGACGATCGGCCAGCTTGATCAAGATCACTCGCAGGTCGCGTGCCATCGCAAGAAGCATCTTGCGAAAGCTCTCCGCATCAGCCTCCTGGCGCGTGCCGAACTGCATCTTGTCCAGCTTGGTCACGCCGTCGACCAGCTCGGCCACGACCTCACCAAATTCAGCGGACAGCGTTTCCCGGCTGAGCTCGGTGTCTTCCAGCGTGTCGTGCAGGATCGCCGCGATAATCGTTTCGGCGTCCAGCCCGAGCTCGGCAAGAATGCCGGCTACCGCGACGGGATGGGTGATGTACGGTTCGCCGCTCTTGCGCTCCTGCCCGGCGTGCGCCTCGGCGCCCACCTGAAATGCACGAATGACCTTGGCGATTTGCGCCTCGGACAAATAAGCAACGCGATCTTTGAGAGCCAGCACATACGCCGGCAACACGGACATGTCGACCGAACCGGGGTGCGTGGCCGCTGTCATGGCATTCGGCGCCAGATCAGGCGCCCACCTCGGCAGAACCGGAATAACTGACTGCAGGCAGACTGACTACAAACGGATGGAAGGCTGAGCGCGCGTGAACTACAACACTAGAAAAAACAGTGCGGCAGACACGCTGTCGACAGCCCGAGTCCATCAGTCATCGCCACCTTTGGACAAGTCATCGTCAACTTCTGCAGCAGCCCATTCCAGCGCTTCGCGCTCTGCGCGCTCACGCTCTGCCGTGTCGATCTGATCGATCATGGCCTGATCAATGCGGCGCTCGGCAATCTCGCGCAGCGCCAATACCGTGGGCTTGTCCTGCTCGGGATTAACCGCAGGCTCGGCACCCTTCTCCAGCTGCCGCGCGCGCTTGGTAGCCATCAGCACCAGCTCGAAACGGTTGTTGACCACCTCAAGGCAGTCTTCAACGGTGATACGTGCCATGCGAAATCCTCAAAAATAAATAACTTATATGACCTGCCAGTGTATCCAGCGCGCGCTTTGCTGGCAATGCATGCAAAGCGTATGATGGCCGGCTGCCCTACACACAGCATTGATGACACTGAAAGCACACTGAAAGCAGTGCAAGATATAAAACTAGTCAGTACAATTATACCAACCCTCTCCACCCGCGAACTTCCAGCAACGATGCCCTCCATGCCCCGATCCCTGTCTATAAGCCGCTGGCTGCTCCTGCTTGCGATCGTGCTACTGGCTGGCTGCACCATAGCCCAACCGCGTACCGATGATCCGCTGGAGAAGTACAACCGCAAGGCTTACAAGTTCAACGACTCGCTGGACAAGGCTGTGATCCGTCCCGTAGCCGTTGGCTATCGCGCAGTAACCAACGCGCCGGTGCGAAAGGGAGTTACCAACTTCTTCACCACTATCCATATGCCGATTACGATAGTCAACGATCTGCTGCAGGCGCGTCCGAAGCAGGCCGTGCAAAGCACCGGGCGTTTGGTGGTCAATCTGACGATCGGTTTCGTTGGATTTTTCGATCCGGCCAGTCAGCTGGGCATTCCGCTCGAGAACAACGATTTCGGCATTACGCTGGCGCGCTGGGGCTTGCCGGAAGGCGATTACCTGATGCTTCCACTCTTTGGTCCGAGCACTGTTCGCGACGTATGGCGCATACCGGTAGACAGCTACTTCCTGGATCCACTTAGCTACTACTCGTCCAACAACCATTATCACGGCCTGCAGTATCTGCCGCAGGTGATTTATCTGGTCAACCTGCGCGCGCGCGCCATCGACGCCGAGGGCTTCCTGAATTCGGCCTACGACCCGTATGTCTTCATCCGCGATGCATATCGCCAGCAGCGGCTCTACGACATCTATGATGGCAACCCGCCGGATAGCGTAATCCAGCATATGCAGGGTCTGGACGACAAGAACTTCGATCCCGATGAGCTGCTGGACCAGCAACACAAATGGG
>Ga0302315_10003572_pt1 | contig 13961 bp, 15 predicted proteins | sample III_Palsa_N3_1_FD_200532 | JGI IMG/M metagenome (GOLD analysis project Ga0302315, IMG submission 200532) | Peat permafrost microbial communities from Stordalen Mire near Abisko, Sweden - III_Palsa_N3_1 | ecosystem: Environmental > Terrestrial > Soil > Palsa > Peat permafrost | place: Sweden... | reverse complement strand
AGGCCTTTCGACGGCAAGGCCGGCCGTTTCCCGGCTTGTGGCGGGGGTGAGGAGATCACTCCGTGGACGCCTTTGCAATCGTCCCATTTATCTTATTCTCTTTGTCCTGCCCGATGCCCATCGTCAGTGCCGTCAACCCTGCCATACCGCCTAAGCCCATGGTCTCCACGGCAGAACTAGGTACGATGACAATGGTCGCATTCTGTTTCAACCCTTCGTACAGCATATTCATTGCCCTCAAATGCAAGGCTACGGGATTGTTGGCATAGGTCAGCGCGGCTTCACCGAATTTCTCGGCTACCTGTCGTTCGGAATCCCCGAGGATCACCCTTGCCTGCCGTTCCCTTTCCGCCTGTGCCTGCATAGACATGGCATTCTCCAATGCAGGCGGGATCAGCACATCCTTTACTTCTACGGAATTAACATGAATACCCCAGGGTTCGGTGCGTTCGTCAATGATGGTCTGCAGCACGCTGCTGATCTTATCCCGTCCTTCCAGCATGTCCGACAGCATCGTCTTACCGATCACATCACGTAAGGCTGTCTGCGCAGCCCAGCTGATCGCGCTGAGGTAGTCCGCCACTTCCAGCGCCGCTTTTTTAGGGTCCATCACCTTCCAGAACAACACCGCGTCCACATCCACGGGAACGGTATCTTTGGTCAGCGTCTTTTCCGCTTTGAAAGCCGTTGTGATCACCCGGGTATCGATCCAATAGGGAATGGTATCCAGGATGGGAACGATGAAGAACAGGCCCGGACCCCTGAGGGAATGAAAATGGCCTAGCCGCAATACCACCGATCTGTCCCAGGGATCGGCTATTTTGATCGAGGAAGACACCAACAGGGCCAGTAGAAAACTGCCGATGCCGATGATGATACTTCCTGTCCTGTCAGCAGGGTTATCGACGATATACGCCCCGATCAAGCCCAGACCAAATAAAACGACAAAAATAAATCCACCAAAAATGTTTTTACTTTTCATGATAAACCTCCCGGTATTCATTTAGCCCTAAAGGTCCACATTTCCCTGCCGGCATTATTATACATAACTGCGCGATATTTGTAAAATTCACACCTGGCCAATTTTCTCACATCCCGCCAAAACGGCTTGTGGCAGGGATATTGCATTGTATATGCCTATGACAACTCCCAAAAACGCCGATCTCTTTCTGGCTCATCCCAAAGCGACAAATTTAGCCATATGGATGGATCATGCCAATGCTCATCTCATGGAATTCACCACCGTTCCGATTACGACAGACATTATTTCCAACCCGTACTCTCATCGGGAGAAAGAACACAGCCTGAGCAAGAGCGAGGACGGCATGCATAACAAAGAGCAACAGTCCCAACATGAGTATTACAAAAAACTGGGGGATATTATCCGCAACTTCCAGGATGTCCTGCTCTTTGGCCCCACCAATGCAAAGATCGAACTATTGAACCTTTTAAGGGCCGACCATCAATTTGAAAAAATAAAGCTGGAAACCAAAGATTCTGACAAAATGACCCAAAATGAACAGCACGCTTTCGTCAGGGATTACTTTACGAATCGGTTATGAGGAAATAGGGAGGGAAATGCCCTCCGTCTCTGGCGGTACATTGAAAGATTAAAAGGCAATGGAAGCTTCCAGCATCGTCCCATAGAATTTCCCGCCGTTTAAAATATTGGTGTCGGGATAATGCAGGTATTCCTGGTGCACATACTCCGCCTTCAGCATGATATTCCTCGTCAAAAACCAGCCGGCGGAAGCCACGTCGCGGTTGATCGTGACATCCTGCGTATAGCCCTGCAAGCCTGACTTTACCGTATTATATCGCACGCCGATCCAAAAGTTCTCGGTATGAGCGGGGAAGCGATAAATCAGATCAGCCGCATATTGAATGGCCTGACGCTCGGTGGTTTCCGTAATCGTCCTTCCCTTTGCATTCTCATACGTACCGAAAAACTCCAGTCCCCCTAATTTCACAAACGGATTGATCATGAAAGTATTGACCTCTTCGCTGAAGCCCGGATTGAAACGGCCCGAAAAAGGGCTGTAATCATTTTCATTAGAGATCACAGTTCCATTTGCCACGTTTTGATTTTCCATCACATAAAAATAATGCGAGCCGGTGCGGTCCCCCCCGAACAGGGTGTTGCTGTTCGCGCTGCGATCGCTATAGACCGAGCCAGTGAGCCGGAACCGGAATTCGGCGCTGATCTGCCTGTCGAATCCCAACTTGCCCTGAAAAGCCGGCGCATAATGGTTCACCCGGCCGGTGGCTGAATCGATTTTGGTCGCCGCCACGACGGTGGGATCCAATTCACCGTTGGTTGCTCCCACCATCAGGAACAGCCCTGAAGAATGATGGTAATAGATTTCGCCACCGAGTTCGGTAGCAAATTCATCCATGATATAGTTTTCAATGAACGGATTGTAAATGGTATTGCCCCCATCTGACCGCCGGTAATGCTGATCGCCATAATCCACATCGAACTGCCCGATCTTGATGGTAAAGCTCTTCATCAGGGTATCGATCAGCCGGCTATGCAGGAACAGCAATTTATCGAACTGGATATAGCCGCCTTTCACCCAGGTGTCTTCATGGTGCCGGGAGGCCAGATAGGCCGTAAGGTTGACCCGGATACCATCTGCCAGCTGGGCATCGATATTGAGGTTAGCCATAGCCAGGTCGAATCCGTTGGTCAGCGGTATCAGGCTGTTGACATTGCCGGTGAATCCCGTCTCTGTTATCGGCAAGGCGGTATTCTTATCCCGTAACATCTGATAGCTCTGCTCGAAATTGCCGCCAACCTTTACCTTCAAATGAGTAAATGAAGTAGTGTCGTCCTTCTTAGTCTCGAATACATTGATACCGCGCTGGTCATTTTGCCGGAAATACTGCATGGCCTGATGTTGCGCGGAAGCGGAAAATCCAACAACCGTCAACAAAACCCACAGGACGCCAACAACTTTAATTGAACTGTTCATTTTGATAGAATTGTAAAAACTGTTTTAAAATAAATAGTTATATCGGGTCCTGCCTTCAATGTTCCAAAAAGGGCCGAAGGTGGTTTCACTCCGAAATCGGTCATGTTGATCATTTGTTTGCCTTCGAAACGCATAGTATCGGCCGTAACCTGGAAATAGTCAACTAAAAGGGCCACGGGCCTGGTCACTCCGGCCAACGTCAGATGGCCCGCCAGCGCTATGGGTTTCTCTCTCTTCCTGAACGATACGGTGACAGGAGCATCGAGGAGGAAGGTGATCTGCGGGTTGACATCAGCTTTCAAGGCCTTATATGTCTTATTGTTCATAGTTGTACCCATGTCGCTGCTGATAGACCGGACGCGCATGACGATACGGATAGATGTCACATCAGTGCCGCCGCCGGCGTGCTGGCCAGCCACCATGTCCCCGGTCACCTCGCCTATTGTCTCTACCCAATTATGGATGCTCATGGTGCCGTGAATAGTGACGCTATATCCCCCGGAAAGATGATATTCGCGTTGGCCGGGCGGATCGGCTCCGACAGACGGCAAGGTCGCCAGCAGAAATAGGATGCAATTTTTCATGTTGATAGCACTGCTGCCTTCAGGTATTCATTTTCTCTAAAAGGAGGCCGGCCACAATTCCCTGGATCAATCCGAACAGCAGCCAGCTCACCACCAGCAGCAGGGATACATTGATAGCGCTATAGATCAGCCACATCATAGGAAAGACAGCCACCAGCCAGTAGAGTACGCCGAATTCGATGCCACGGCCCAGGAAAGAACCTTTAAACATCCCCTTACAGCGATCCCAAAACCAGGCAAGTGCTAACCCGGCTATAAAGGGGTGGATAAAATAAAGGATAGCTCTTTCGGACTGGGTATCGAAGGTGGGATCGAAATACTGGACGGCCAGGGAAGGGAATAGCCAGATGGTAGCATACAGGCCCAGCACGCTGAGCACTAACAAAGCCAAACCTGCAACCAACGCCGGGAAGATGATCTTTTTACGCACAGTCTACTATTTCTGGACGACCATGGTAAAATCGATGGTTAAGGCATTGCCTGTTTTAAGGGCTCCCAGCATATAGGTCGGCGGTTTGATCTGGTAATCGCTCATCAGCAGTTTATCCGTGCCTGAACAGGTGATCGACCCATCAGCTTTTATGCTGCAAGCCGCCATTAATACAACAGGCTTGGTGACGCCGGCGATGGTCAGGTTTCCCGAGCTCTTCACACTGAATTGATTCGCTGCGCCGGGGGTTATCGTCGAAGAGGAAGCCCCGAAAACAATATCGCCGCCGGTCTTGGCCTTCATGGCTCCGTAGGCTTTGGAGTCCATGCCAGACTCACCGCTGGTTAAACTATGGACAGGAAAAGAAAAGGCAAAGGTTACAAGAGACCCTGGCATGGTCTTGCCGGGCAAATATGTGAATTTTGCGGAACAGGCCACATTCTTATCCTCCATAGACCAATTGTGCAGATTGGAAGTCCCCAGTACTTTAATATCTGCGTTGGCGTTTCCGGCCGCCAAACGGGCTGAGGAGGGAGGCGGAATGATGGTAAAAGCGGAAAGAAGAATAGAAATTCCAATAAGGGTACAGCTAAAAGGGCTATGCACAAAGTGCAAGCGTCGGGTAAAACTCATAAACTTGTATTTATCTATTGAACAGAATCATCCAATGAGATACAAAAGTGGCGTTTATTACACCCCCGAGTATTACACCTTTTAAAGAATAAATTACAGTATTCACATGTTCAAACGATTAATACCTTTTCGAAACAAACACTGTTATCGATATTTTCATATTGCCCGTAATTGGCAATAATAGCATAGCCATTCTTATGATAAAGTGCCATCGCCTCCGGCTGTTTCTTTCCCGTTTCCAACAGGCATTTCTTATACTCCATCCCGGCAGCCCACTCTTCCAATCTCTTCAAAATGGCAGTGGCAATCCCCTGGCCCCGCCGCGCGGGCGGCACATACATCCTCTTCACCTCCATTACACCTTCGGCGTATTCCTTGATAGCGCCGCAACCTACGGGACTTTCCTGGTCATAAGCCACAATCACGTACTTTAACCCGGTCGTTTTGTTGAACTGGTGATAAAAGTCATGCTGATCTCCGTCCCGGATGGCCAAGTCCGCATCCAGTTGCGTTACCAGCTGCTGAAAATCAGGGTTGTCTGAATTGGTCCTGCTATAGATGATCATATTATTACTTCCGTGATCCATGTATCTTATTTACCTTTGTTCAAATTTATTCAAACAACAGGCAAATTCCAAAATATACGGTGCTGTAACCCGCTTAGGCGACACGCATCTATTCATTCAAATATTCCAGCAACCCCCGCAGGAAAGATTCATTCACGGTGTCGTCTTTGCGCTGGGCGAAATAATCGGCTACTTTCATTTTGTCCGGACTGAGCGCAAAAGCCCGCTGGATCAATCTCTTATCCAAAACATTCAGTTTGACGATATTGCCTTCCAGGGTAGGGAATAAAATGTAATAAGCATCCCATTCCACATATCGTTTGCCTCTTATCGCATCCCGTACATGTTTGTACAGCGAATATCCACGATCGGATTTCACAACCTCAAAGAAAAGCTCCTTTTCGTTGATAGCGGGGACGTGCTCTAAAGTGAGGGTCGCATTGGAGAGATAAAAAGTGACGGATTGGAATTCTCTGCTGTCGGCAATATATGCTTTTACATGGTCCATGGTAGCAATAAGCTTCTGGGAAGTCAGATCGTAATTGAACCACAAGGAATCATTATCGAAGAATGGATTGTGTGATTCAACTTTTCCTCTTACCCATCCTTCAAAAAGATAGGGGTCGCCCGATACCGGCGCAAATTGACCCTGCAGATAATCCTGAGTGGGGGTAATGGGACGCTGTGCCCATCCGCCAAACCACAACGCCAGGCCAACAGCAGTCAAAGCGTAGAGTTTTCTCATCGGAAAGTCATTTACATTAAAAATAATTCTAATTAAATTAATGGGAGGTTAAAAGCTGCCCGGCAGCCGATTAAAGAATTGAATATTTCTTAACCTGAGACCCGGACCGGCGACGGGTAATTGCCCGATATTTACCGGATGAAGAATATCTGCCGCACCGCTTTTACACTCGCCATATTTGTAACATTAGCTGTGGGCGCCAGGTCCCAACAGCCTGCCCCGGCCCGCAACCTTGTCATCTTCTTAATGGACGGCTACCGGTGGCGGGAACTTTTCCAGGGTGCCGATTCCGGCCTCCTTTTCAACCATCGCTACAACCACAATGACTCGGCCTGGACCGTGACAAAATACTGGGACACTGATCCGGAGGTAAGAAGACATAAACTGATGCCCTTTGTTTGGGATACCATCGCCCGCCAAGGTGAGTTGTCAGGCAACCGGGCATATGGCAACATGGTCAATGTCCGCAACAAATACTGGTTCTCCTATCCCGGACGCAATGAAGCCTTCACGGGCTATTATGACTCCGCCGTCAATTCCAATGATTATCCGGATAATCCGAATACCAATGTCCTTGAGTTTATAGACAAGGACCCGGCTTTCCACGGAAAGGTCGCCACCTTCGCCTCCTGGGACGCGGTAGCCCGCATTCTAAACCGTCACAGAAATGGAATGTTGGTGAATATTTATGGGGAAGACGTGCAGGGTGATACGCTGACGCCCCTGCAAAAAGCGGCCAACGACTGGCAGCATACCCTTCCTGACATCTTCGGTAAAGGCGAACGGCTGGATGCAGGCACATATGCCCTGGCCAAAGCCTACCTGCTGGCCAGCCATCCCCGGATCCTGTATATCGACCTCGGCGATAATGACGACTTCGGGCATGCCGGTGACTATGGCGATTACCTGGATGCGGCTCATTATGCCGATGCCATGTTCAGGAGTATCTGGACTATCCTGCAGCAGGACCCGTTTTACAAGGATCAGACTTCGATGCTGATCTTTCCCGACCATGGACGGGGCACAGGCCCGGGCTGGACCGATCATGGCGCGCACACCCCTCATTCGGATGAAACCTACTTCCTGGCCATAGGTCCAGGTATACCGGCCAAAGGTGAGATCAAAACACCGGCGCAGATCTACCAGGAACAATATGCCCAGACCATCGCCGCACTGCTGGGATTTCATTTTACTGCCAATCATCCGGTGGCGCCGGCTATAACGGGCATTCCCGCACATTAGCCTTAGGGGACGAATGAGCCAGGCATCTGTCCCTGTCAGGGCACCAGCACTATCTTTCCGTGCGTATGCCGCTGCTCTAATTCGGTGTAGGCCTCCCGAACTTCATCGAGATGATAGACTTTGGCAATAGGGATTTCCAGGCGGCCTGCAGCTATCAAACCGGCCAGTTCTGACAATACTTCGGCCCTGGCGCCCTTGCTGTTGCCATCTGTCCTGACGCCGTATTTTTCGGCTGCGGCAAAATCGATGATCGTATCGATCCTGTCAGGGGGAATGCCCAGGTTGATCGCCAGTTCGACATAGCCGTTACCGAAGGTATCGATAAGGGCATCTACGTGGCCGCCGGCGGCTTCGCGGATCCTGTCCGGAAGACCTTCACCATAAGCTACCGGGATCACTCCATGGTCAGACAACCATTGGTGATGGGGCGGGCTGGCTAACCCGATGACCCTGGCGCCGGCGTCGACGGCTAATTGACAAACGACAGAGCCCACTCCTCCCGCGGCACCGGATACAATGACCGTATCCCCTTTTTTCAGGGCGACGGCTTTCACGGCAGCATAAGCCGTCGTGCCCACCACAAACAAGGCGCCGGCCTGTTCCCACGAGACTTTGGCCGGACGATGCACGACATGGTTCGCATCCACTACAACATAGTCAGCATGGCTTGCCCTGTTGTCGGTGTACCCGATCACTTCATCGCCGGCAGCGATCCCCTTTACTCCTTTGCCGACCTCCTCCACCACACCCGCAAAATCGCTGCCTTCCCCGGAAGGAAAGGTAGTGGGCCACTGTTGGGCAAACTTCCCTTCACGGATCGACCCTTCACCCGGATTGATCCCGGCGGCCTTTACTTTGACCAGTACTTGCCCCCTGCCGGGCACAGGCCGGTCCACTTCTACTACTTGTAACACATCGACACCGCCATATTTGTCGAATTTTACTGCACGGGATTTATTTTCGTTTTCCATACCTCTGGTTTTTTAGTACAACTAAATACTACAGATGGAGGAAAAAATTGTTTATTGTTATTTCCGGAGCAGATCCAGGAATCGTCGGTCCATCCGCCATGTAAGGAAATTCGTCCTTTATTTATGGCGTTTCGTCCCGCCGGCCAATGGCACGTTGACAAACTCTTGTTTTTGTCGTTTAAAACCTCCATCTTTATGCCTATCTCACTTCTTTACTTCTTATCCTTTCGGAATCCCCTTTCAAAAATATAGTTGTCGCGTCGGCTAATAATAATAGTTGTCGCAGCGTATGTAACCCCCTTTACCCAGTATACATCGAAGAGATGCGACATGCCCGTTGTCGCGAAGGGAGGGTCACCATGGCCCTCCCTTATTTGTTTGCGCGGCAGGAAATGAATATTTTTGGTGATGGAAAAGGTCGGTTCCCATAACCTCATCTCTTTCGTAGCACGTCATGCATCGGTTGATATTCATTATCACCAGTGCCTGCAGGTGGTGGTCAGCCTGCGTGTCCCGTTCCACAAGGTAATGAAGTACTTATCCAGCTAAAAGCTGCGGCCTTAAATCCCATCGATGCCAAAATACGGAATGGGTATATGAAAGAGATCATACCGCTCCCGCTGCCGTTCATCCCCGGCTGGGAGGGGGCAGGCGTTGTAGTGTCCACAGGGCCTGACGCCAGGGAATTCAAAACTGGCGATGAAGTGATCACCCGTGTGCCGTTCGGCAAGGGCGGCGCATATGGTGAGTATATGCTGGCCGGGGAAAATGAAGTGATAGCCAAACCCGCATCGTTATCCTTTGCCGATGCAGCCTCACTGCCTATAGTAGCCAGTGCAGCTTATACCTTATTATTCAAGACAGGTCACCTGACAGCCGGTCAGAAGGTATTTATCCTGGGGGCGACAGGATCAGTAGGGTTATTGGCCGTACAGATGGCAAAAAACGCCGGCGCTATCGTAATAGGTACCGCAAAGAACGCTGATAGGGAAAAAGTACTGGCGGCAGGCGCTGATCACGTCGTCGATTATACGAACCCTCATTACGCAGAAGCCATAAAAGAAGTGGACCTTGCCCTGGACCTCGTGGGAGGACCTGCCCAGGATGCGCTGTGGACGATACTGAAGAAAGGCGGTCAGCTGCTTTCTACTACCATGCCACCCGCCCCGGAAAAAGCAAAGGAATTTGGCGTGAGCGCCGCTTTTGTCTTTACGCAGACCGATAAGCCCGTCATGGAAAAGGTGGCGGAGATGGCAGACAAGGGGATCATCAGAACAAATATCGGGAAAATCCTCCCGCTGGCTCAAGCCAGCCAGGCTCATGCGCTGATGGACGGTGGTACAGTACATGGAAAGATCATTTTGGAAATGAACTAACGGGCTCCATCCCCGCGAAAAATTTATATGCTGATAACGGGCCGGATGCGGTCCGTTATTTGTATTTTCGGCTGGTCGAAAAAGATCAACAAAACAGATCAACTATGGCAGATTCACACGAAGACATCCTGGCGTTGGACATTGGAGGTTCGCATATTAAAGGGACCATCCTGAATACAAAGGGAGAGTGGCAGATAGAATACAAGAGCCTGGACACACCTAACCCTGCCACCCCCGCCAGCGTAATCCAAACCATCACCGAACTGGTCAAGGGCATGCCGAATTATGGAAAGATCTCAGTAGGCTTTCCCGGGTATGTCAGGAATAGCGTCGTTTATACCGCGCCCAACCTGGGCAATGCTCATTGGAAGAATATCGACCTGGGGCAGCAGATCAGCAACCTGCTGCAAAGGCCCGTCAGGCTAGTAAACGACGCCGATCAACTGGGTCTTGGCGTTGTCAGCGGCAAGGGTTATGAACTGGCGGTGACATTGGGCACAGGCGTCGGCACTGCCATATTGATGGACGGCTACCTGCTGCCACATATGGAACTGGCCCACCATCCGATCCGCAAGGACGTGGATTACGACCAATACATCGGGGCTGCAGCACTGGAAAGAAAGGGCAAGGAAAAATGGAATGAACGGGTGGCGAAAGTATTGGACATTATAAAGAACGTATTCAATTATGACCGTCTGTACCTCGGCGGGGGCAATGCCGGCAAACTGACCCTTCCCCTGGATGAAAATATTCATCTTTTCACCAACAAGGATGCTATTAAGGGTGGCGCTAAGCTATGGGCGTTCGAAGACAAATATCACATCACGACCGTTTATCCATCCGCCGGACCCGCCGGCTCGCCGCAATGACGATCGCGGCAACATGCTGACCTCAACGATAATGCGCTGTGGAACTTATTCCGCTACGGGGAAATTCGTTCACGTGAGATGCCGCCAGGATAGGTTACCGCCGGAGGTATAGTTTTTGAGTTCTTCTCCGGTGGCCCACACAATGGAAAAGACATCGTTCATTACCAAATATGTATTCAGTACCGACCATAAGGTAATAGCCAAACAATTCCTCATCACCGGCATGATATGGGCCATCCTCGGCGGATTTCTCTCGGTACTGATGCGTCTCCAGCTAGGCTTTCCCAATTCGACGTTTCCTATTTTGCAAAAATTGACGGGACACTGGTTTGTCGTGGGCAAGATACAGCCCGATGCCTACTACCAGATGATGACCATGCACGGAACGATCATGGTTTTCTTCGTGCTGACCGCGGGGCTTAGCGGTACCTTCGCCAACTTCCTGATCCCTTTGCAGATCGGCGCGAGGGATATGGCCTCGCCCTTTGTCAATATGCTGTCTTATTGGGCATTTTTTATCGCCAGCGTCATTATGCTGGTCTCCTTTTTCGTACCCGGAGGCCCGGCCGGGGAAGGATGGACAGCCTATGCGCCGCTCAGCGCGCTGCAGGAGGCTGATAGCGGCAGCGGGACGGGAATGGACTACTGGATAATAAGCCTCGTCTTCTTTATCATCTCCACATTGATGGGTGGCATCAATTATATCACCACTATATTGAATCTGCGTACCAAAGGCATGGCCATGAACCGGCTGCCGCTGAGCGTCTGGGGATTGCTGTTCACGGCGATCATGGGATTGCTGTCTTTTCCCGTCCTGCTGTCGGCCTTCGTGCTGCTGTTATGTGACCGGCATGCCGGGACCAGTTTTTACCTGTCGGACATCTTCCTGACTTCCACCTCCCGGGCACTGCCATATGAAGGGGGCAGCGCGATCCTATACCAGCACCTCTTCTGGTTCCTCGGGCATCCGGAAGTGTATATTGTCATTTTCCCGGCGTTCGGTATGGTATCGGAAATCATGAGCGTGAATTCCAGGAAGCCTATTTTCGGCTATACGGCTATGGTGGCATCGATGTTCGCTATCCTTTCTCTGTCCTTCACCGTATGGGCGCACCATATGTTTGTCACCGGGCTGAACCCCTTCCTGGGCTCGATATTCGTCCTGCTGACCTTGCTCATCGCCGTCCCTTCCGCCATTAAGGTATTTAACTGGATCACCACCTTATGGCGGGGGAATATTCGTTTTACGCCGGCCATGTTATTTGCTATCGGCTTTGTCAGCACCTTTATCTCCGGCGGGCTGACAGGGGTTTACCTGGGGGACTCGACCATCGATATCCAGTTGCACGACACCTATTTTGTGGTGGCACACTTCCACCTCGTGATGGGCATCTCGGCCATGTTCGGCATGTTCGCCGGCATCTACCATTGGTATCCTAAAATGTTTGGCCGGTTCATGAGCCCTGTTCTCGGCTATATCCATTTCTGGATCACGCTGACAGCAGCCTACCTGATCTTCTGGCCCATGTATTACGAAGGGCTGGCCGGGCTGCCGCGACGGTATTACGATTATTCGAACTGGAGCAGCTTCAACCAGTTCACCGGGTTGAACATATTTATTTCCTCGGTCGCCATGGTGTCATTTGCCGTGCAGATTGTATTCGTGGTGAACTTCTTCCGATCGATGTTCAGGGGCGAAAAGGTGACGGAAAAGAATCCCTGGCAGGCTAACACGCTGGAATGGACGACACCGATAGAGCCAGGGCACGGCAACTGGCCGGGCAATATCCCGGAGGTATTCAGGGGGCCTTATGAATATGGAAAAGACGGACGTGATTTTCATCCCCAGGATGAGCCGCCGGGTATCGTCCGGGAGCCGGTTGAACCAGTCCGCGAGCTGTGAATCCGGGAGTGGCGAACCTAATAATGGCATTTCTGGCACTCCGTACCGCCGATATCTTCGACGGTCACCGAATCCATCTGGCCCGAACGCAGCTTATCATTATACCGGGTATAAATGCTATAGAATTTGTTGCCTTGCCAGTGGTTCGCACTATCCGGGAAAGTCACTTTCGTCGTGCGATGGCAGTTGATACACCAGCCCATGCTGAGATCGGCGAATTGTTTGACCTCATCCATTTCCTGGATAGGGCCATGGCAGGTCTGGCATTGGACATTACCTGCACGTACGTGCTGAGAGTGGTTGAAATAGACCAGGTCGGGCAGGTTATGGATCTTTACCCATTCTATGGAGTGCCCTTGCTGCGTATATTTTCCTTTTTGCGGGTCGTATCCGGTATAACTGTATAATTTATCGATCTCTCCCTGCGGGTCAACGGGGGTGCCGTCTGCGCGCTGTAGCCTTTCGCCATGATAGTCGTTGATCGCCATATGACAGTTCATACATACGTTGAGAGATGGGACCGTGGCGTGTCTGCTCTCCCACGCATTGCCATGACATAGCAGACAACTGATCTGGTTCAGCCCGGCATGTACCCGGTGGGAGAAAAAGATGGGCTGCTGCGGCTGGTAATTTTTCTGTCTGCCCAGGTGAATGCCCGCATCGGTCAGCCACCAGCCAAAAGCAAAGAACAGGACCAGCGATACCAGCGCGATATACCTCTTATTCCGGTAAAAGGGCACCGGCTTTGGCGGGATAAGCCCCTTTTTCTCGTCTGCCAGCTTTTTCAGGTTATTATTGACAAGGTAGAGCCCGAAGACAAAGACGGCGAGGATGAAGGAGACAATACCGTACATCACCGTATGGTCTTCCTCGGGGACGCTCTGGTTGGTGGAAGTATTGGTCTTCGCCATCGGCTCGGCATAACTCTCCACATACCGAAGGATAGCGTCGATTTCGGCATCGCTCAGGTTCGGGAATACATTCATCGGCGCGCGGCCGTATTGATTGTAGAGGTTGTTGAAATAGGCATTTCCCGAAGCCAGCACTTTGTTATTGTTGTGGATCCAGCCATGCAGCAAGGTGGTGTCTGTGACCCTCGAAGTTACCCCCTTCAGGGCAGGCCCCGTGATCACCTTTATGGGATTGTGACATTGAGCGCAATTGATCTGAAAAAGGTTCTTTCCGTCCTGTGCATGGGCCTCTTCGCCAGACAGAAACCGAAGAAAAAGGAAGATAATCAGCAGTGGAATGCGCAAACCGGTCCCTGTAAGATTATACATGGTAAGGGCCGGTAAAAAAATCATGCCAGCTCCTGAAAATATTATGTTTTGGTTTTCGTTTTTCCCTCAATCGATTACTTTTATAGTCAGAGGATTAGTTAGGCTTTAATCAACACTTATGGAGATCAGAAATCTGTTGGCCGAACATTGGCCCGCCATAAAAAGCATCTATGAGGGCATCGTAACCGGACACGCCAGCTTTCAGGCTTTTCCCACCGATTGGCCGGGGTGGGACAGCCACTATCTCTCGCATAGCCGGCTGGTTGCCATCGAAGGCGACCGGGTCATTGGCTGGGCCGCACTCGCGCCTGTTTCCGCCCGCAGCGTCTATGCCGGCGTTGCCGAAGTCAATATTTATATCGCCGCGGGCTATCCCGGTCAGAAAGC
>Ga0302315_10003569_pt1 | contig 13969 bp, 5 predicted proteins | sample III_Palsa_N3_1_FD_200532 | JGI IMG/M metagenome (GOLD analysis project Ga0302315, IMG submission 200532) | Peat permafrost microbial communities from Stordalen Mire near Abisko, Sweden - III_Palsa_N3_1 | ecosystem: Environmental > Terrestrial > Soil > Palsa > Peat permafrost | place: Sweden... | reverse complement strand
AAGATTGACCAGAAATATACTCCGCCAACCCACAAGAGCGATCAGACCGCCGCCCGCCAGGGGGCCAGTCGTAAGAGCAAGACTTGCTCCAGCCGCCCAAATTCCAACGGCCCGCCCGCGTTCCTTTGCTTCGGGATAGGCATGACTGAGCAGTGCAAGGGAGTTTGGAACTAGCAGTGCAGCTCCTATTCCCTGCGCAGCACGTGCCGCAATCAGCATCCCTGCCGTAGGCGACAGCGCACATGCCAACGACGCTGCCGTAAAGAGCGCGAAGCCCAGTATGAAGATCTTCTTCGCACCGACTCGATCCCCCAGAGCGCCGGCGGTCAAAATGAATGCCGCAAACGTAATCGTGTAGGTGCTGACAATCCATTGAAGCGGTCTACACCACCGCCAAGCGACGAGCCCATGCTGTGCAGTGCCGTATTTACGATGGTGACATCGAGCTGGACCACGCCATAACCAAGGCTCATTGCAGCAAGCGTTAACGACTTCGTAAGCGCGGAGCGGTCCCCCATGGTGTGCGTCTGCAAGTCCGGATCCGACTTTTTAGTGCTATTCATGGATTACAAAAGTTCACGGACATGTCGTTGCGGGGAATCGCTGCGAATGGAGCCAACGTTAAGTTAAGTCGCGCGGTAAAGCGGCACATCGATTACCAAGGGAATGTCATAATTGCATCAATTCCAGCCCCGACAGGAGGAGGTGTCGCTCCCTCCCAGGAAATGGTGAGGATTGAATTATAGTTGGGCGGCCACGTAACGGGCACCTGCAGGCTCATATTGCCGCTGACGATAGGATGCTTTTCAATGGTGAACGAGTTGGCTGGATCAGGTCCCGGCACTTTGACGGAGACAAAGCCGTCCGTAGGGAAAGCACTGACCTGAAGCCCAACGTATCCGCTCGCCGGCGTCTTAGGCCAGGTTACAGGAACCATAAACTGGATGCCGTTAGGGAAATTAACGTTTTTTGCCGATTCTGTCAATCTCGGGTGTAAACCATCTGGGACGGCAGTCAGCACCGTCACCGTTGCCTTCTCGTCAATCGGAGTCGCTTCCTGATAAACACTTACTGTTACTATCGGAGTGAAACCCGGGGGATACACTACATATCCCCCGAGCGCTATCGATGAATTGCCGAGTGGGGCCCTTGGGAAGTTGACTGTAGTATCTGTATTCCAACCGGCCACGTGAACGGAAACCGACGCATTCACAGGGAAGTTCGAAAACACGGCTCCCACCTGCAGTTCCATATCGTCGAAGTTGCTCGTAATAGGCATATTCATCGTGCTTATCGGACCTTGTCCCGTATAGAACTGAATGTTATTATTTACCGCAACGTTCAAATACTGTTGAAAAAAGGTCTCAAGCGCCGTATTGCTGTTCAGTGTCTGGAAAATGGAGAGATCGGGGGGCTGGGGATTTGCCTTGTCCACAACCCACGCCAACAGACTATACGTAGTAGTTGGACTAACGTTAGTGGGCGTCCAAAGGATGGGCAAAGAGCTTGCTACAAGTTCACCCTTGGTATGAGCGGTCAGGTCGAGCCAGTTCTGTGCCACGGAGTTGACCGTAAAGCCGTCGCTTAGCCAGTTTTTAGGAACGGTTGTCACCTCGTTCGGCGCATAGTAAAGGTACACACGAGACGTCTGAGGGCCGTTGGTAAAGTTCTTCCCACGCACATAAATGGAGTTTGGCCTGTTAATCACCAGGGGGTTTGCCGCAGACATGTTGAACGCGCCTGAGAAAATACTTGAGGCGGGGGGCTTTAATACCCCAAATGGGATGATGTCCGGAGATCTAAAAGGTCCGCCTCCAATGATATCGTCATCCCGTGTCGGCATTCTCAAATAGATCCCGGAACAGGGATCCCCGGAGATTGTAGCGGCGCAGTGGGCAGTGGCAATATTGTCCTGAGACGAAGGCAGTCCGCTGGCCTGCAGAGTAAATGTTGTGTTCTGAGTGATCGTCGTAGGATAACTCTGTTTATCCGTAACATTGATCTCAAGCGGCCCCAGGATTAATTGGGTCGCATAATCCGCCTCCCACGAGACGGTCACCGGTGCGACACCGTTCTCGAAGCACGCGGGATTTGGAGATACCGACAGCGGCCCCAGGTTTACATGAGGGTATTTCTCAAGAAGTATGCTATACGACCCATTCTGGTAGCCCTGCACGTTCTTGTAAGACACGAACATCATGGTCGGACCTGGCTGAAACGAAGTGATGATATTGCCGATATTAAACGCGACAACCGCCTGCGCCCCAGTCCCGACAATGGGCGTCTTGGCTTTTGGCCTAAGCATCCAAGAGGGATTTAGTTGATCGGTCCCCGCAATAATAGTCCATTCGTCGGCGTTCAGACCTCGTTCCACCGTTATCCCCAGTGCCGCATTTGGTGTCGTGAGAGCTCCGTACCCGTTAGCATCCGCGGCGTAGACGAAGGTTAGTATAAAAACCGTGTCGTCCCCGGCCTCCACCTTAACCCGGTTGTCGCCTGGACTAAAATTCAGGGTGAATGAGTTCACCATACTGAAATTCGGAAGATTGTTGACTATGCTGTTCCGATCGAGCGTTAGAGAGACTGCCTGATGCAAATCTGATTTGCCACCCGGCGGATTTTGCAGGATCTCCTTAAATGTCGAAGGAACTCCCAGGTTGCCTACCGTAATTCCACCGACCCTGAAGTAGGTTACAGAGAGTTCCACGCTCCCTCCCGATGGGGGAGAAGACATGGCAAAGCTGCCGATCTCAATATTTATGGAGTTGCCGGGTCCGGCCGCCAGGCTTACATTTTGCAGGGGAGTGAAACAGACACTGTGATTGGCGGGGTAGGGAGTAACCGCCCAATTGGCCACTGTGAAAGTGAGTTGATTGAATTCCTTATCCGTTAAACCAAGGGGAGTCAGGTTAAGATAAAGCAGCGATCCAACCCCATTGGGCGCTTCACTTATCGGGACTCCCTTGCCTGGCGTAAGCGCCGCTGTTTGATTTGTCGTGACGACCAGAGTCAGGCGATTGTCAGAAAAATTGTCCGAAATGTAAATCGTGCTCGGTGCGTTCGGATTGTCTATCTCAAAGGAGAGCTGTGGAAAGCGTTCAACCAGCTCCATTAAATCAAAAGGCATTATATGCTCCTTGCGGTCATCGGTCTAACTAACAACGTATACGATCTTTGCCTCAACCGTTGCCGTATCTCCGATGGTGGTTTGGCCCTGGTAAATGCGAATAGTCATCGTCGATGAAAAGTTGTCCGGGTACGTTACGCCGCCAGCAATCAGCCTGTTGTTGTACAGAAGCATTGTCGGCGGAATATTAATGGTGTTCGCCGCATTCTGCCCCGGAACGTATATCGCCATCGACGCATCTGTAGGAAATCCAAAAAAAGCCGCGCCAACTTCATAATTCCCTCCCTCGCTGCCCACCGAGAAGGGTACGGTAATCGAGCTTATCGGTCCGGTTCCAGAGTAAAACAAAATGTTGTTGTTTACGGCAACGTTCAAGTACTGCTGGAAGAACGCCTGCAGTGCGGAACTGTTGTTTAATGTCTGGAATACGGAAAGGTCGGGGGGCTCAGGATTGGGAGTATTCACAACCCACGCCAGCAGACTGTATGTTGTGTTGACGTCGACGTTAGTTGGTGTCCACAGAATCGGTAATCGACCTACTACGTTCTCGCCTTTCGTTTGAGCGCTAAAGTCGATCCAGTTCTGCGCCACGGAGTTGACCGTAAACCCATCGTCAAACCAGTTTTGAGGAACCGTTGTAAGCTCGTTCGGCGCGTAGTAAAGGTATACGCGGGATATTTGAGCCCCACTGGTGAAGTTCTCCCCGCGCAGGTAAATGAAGTTAGCTATGCCGGGAACTATTGGGTTTGCCAACGAATGGTTAAACTGACCAGTGAAAATGGATAAGTCGGACACATTTACCACCCCGAACGGAATAACATCCGGCGATTGAAATGGACCACCTCCAATGCTGTCATGATCCCGCGTCGGCATTCTCAGGTAGATCCCGGAGCAAGGCGAATTTGAGATCGTTACGGGGTAGTTTGCCAGGTCGATGTTGTCTTCAGACGGTAGTCCGCTGCCCTGCAGCGTAAATGTTGTGTTCTGTGTAATGGTCGTCGCATAGTTCGACTTATTTGTAACATTCATCTGTACCGGACCCAGAAGCAATTGCGCCGCATAGTTAGCCACCCACGATACGGTGACCGGCGCGACGCTATCCTGAAAACAGGCAGGATTTGGAGATACGGACAGCGATGTTATATGAACGTGCGGGTACTTCTCAAGCAGTATGGCGTACGACCCATCCCGGTATCCTGGCACGTTGGCATACGATACGAACATGATGGTCGGTCCCGGCTGAAACGAAGTGACGATATTTCCGATATTAAAGGCCACAACCGCCTGAGCCCCTGTCCCAACTATGGGCGCGTTAGCCTGCGGCTGAAGCTGCCAGGAGGGATTTAACTGGTCCGCACCTTCAATGATTTTCCACTGATCGGCGTTCAGGCCCCGTTCTACCGTTATCCCCAGAGCCCCCGCCGGTGTCGTTAACGCACCGTAGCCGCTTGTATCCGTGGCATAGACGAAGGTTAGCGTAAAGACCGTATCGGCCGCCGCCAAAACCTGAACCGGGTTGTTCCCCGGACCGAAGTTAAGGAAGAATGAGTTCACCATCGTAAAATTCGGCAGGTTGTTGACGATGCTGTTTTGATTGAGGGTTAGAGAGACAGCCTGGTGCAGGTCCGATTTGCCGTCCGACGGATTTTGCAGGATCTCCTTAAATGAAGACGGAATCCCTAGATTACCCACCGTAATTCCACCAACCCGGTAGTAGGTTACAGACAGTTCAACGCTCGCTCCCGATGGGGGAGTAGACATGGAATAGCTGCCGATCTCAATATTGATGGAATTGCCGGGTCCGGACGCCAGACTGACACTTTGCAGCGGGGTGAAACAGACGGTACGGTCGGCCGAATAGGGCACAACGGTCCAGTGGACTGCCGTGAATGTGAGCTGTTCAAATTCCTGATCTGTTAACCCAAGCGGAGCCAGACTGAGATAGAGCAGCGATCCCGTTCCATTGGCCGCTTCACCAATCGGTACCGCCGTGCCTGCCGTAAACGCAGCTGGTTGATTTGTTGTGGCGATTAGAGTCAATCGATTGTCAGAAAAATTGTTCGAAATGTAAATCGTGCTCGGTGCGTTCGGATTGTTTATCTCAAAGGAGAGTTGTGGAAAACGTTCGGCCAGCTCAATTAAATCAAAAGGCACTATATGCTCCTTGGTCAATGGATGATATAAACCGGTACATCGACTACCTGGAGTAATTTCTCGCTGGTCGTCTGGGAATTGGTGTCTTCAATAACTTGAACGGCTTTAACCTTTACGCTATCCGCGTCGTCAGACGACAGTGGAAACGCCAATATGGCGGAGATTTTTGATCCTGAAGGGGCAGGGGTAGATCCTACTTTCCAGGAAATAATGAGTTCTGATTCATAGTTTGGCGGCCATTCAACCGGCAGAGACAATAAGAAATTGTCACTGGCAATGGGATAGTTTTCCACGATAATCGAATTAGCTGCGTCCGGTCCGGGAGCGCTGAAGGATACGAAGCTATCTGTGGGCATGTTGCTGCAGTCTACTCCCAGGTATCCGGTTTCTGTCACGTTGGGCCATGTAACCGGTATTACAAACTGCTGGGTGGGGTACGATGGTTCTAAGGACGGCGGCACTACCGTCCAGCCTATCGTAGGGTCCGCACTAACCTCGAACATTAGCACCGCGTAACTCTGTCCAATATCGTACGGCATCGGCGCCTGCGGGGGACTGCTTAGTGGGGGACTTTCAACCTTGGCTACGACCGAGTAGTATGCTGGAATAAACATGGGCTGCCATACGAACGGCGGGTTTGTTATAAATACTTCCCCCGGTCCGGCTGTAATGTCTATGTAGTTGGACTGAGTCACCGGATTCATCAACGGTATAGGAAGTCCGAGCTCCCAGGTCAGCAGGGTAATTACATTCCAGACCCAAATCCTGGCAGTTACGGTCTCCGAGGACATATTAATTCCCCGTACATAGACGAAGTTGTCGACATCAGCAGCAAGGGTATTGAGGAACAATGTATTGTATTCGGTCACTGGTACCGATGGGTCGGGCAGAATATTGGCGCCGACACAAAGGACGTCCGGTGACTCGTTCCAAATTGCCTCAGGGATACCGGGCTGCTGCCCAATGGTTTTTCTTAGAAAAATGCCTTCATACGCCATACGTTTGCCTTTTCTTTCCGATCGTTCTGCTTTTGTTGCTTGGTCTAATTAACAACGTATGAGATCATTGCCTCAACCGTTGCCGTGTCTCCGATGGTGGTTTGGCCCTGGTAAATGCGAATAGTCATCGTCGATGAAAAGTTGTCCGGGTACGTTACATCGCCAGCAATCTGCATGTTGTTGTATAGAAGGTTTGTCGGCGGAATATTAATGGTGTTCGCTGCATTCGGCCCCGGAACGTATATCGCCGCCGACGCATCTGTAGGAAATCCAGAAAAAGCCACGCCAACTTGAAAATTCCCGCCCTGGCTGCCCACCGAGAAGGGTACGGTAAGCGAGCTTATCGGTCCGGTTCCAGAGTAAAACAAAATGTTGTTGTTTACGGCAACGTTCAAGTACTGCTGGAAGAACGCCTGCAGTGCGGAACTGTTGTTTAATGTCTGGAATACGGAAAGGTCGGGGGGCTCCGGATTGGGAGTATCCACAACCCACGCCAGTAAACTGTAGCTTGTGCTTAGGTCGACGTTTGTCGGTGTCCACATGATAGGCGATGGAATAACTACGTCTTCCCCTAATGTCTGAGCGGTAATGTCGATCCAGTTCTGAGCCACCGAGTTCACCGTAAAGCTGTCACTTAACCAGTTTTGAGGAACCGTAGTCAGCTCATTGGGCGCATAATAAAAGTAAATGCGTGATGTCTGTGGTCCGTTCGTGAAATTTTCCCCACGGATATAGATATAGTTGGGAGTATTAGGCACGATAGGATTCGCAAAGGCCTGTTCGAATTCATCGGTGAAAGTCTCGGAGGACGATGCCTCTAAAATACCGAACGGAATGATGTCCGGAGATTGAAACGGGCCGCCGCCAATGCTGTCGAGATCCCGTATCGGCATCCTCAGATAGATCCCGGAACAGGGCGTTTCAGAGACCGTAGCAGTACAATTTGCGATAGCGATATTGTCTCCATTCGCGGGTGGTCCGCTGCCCTGGAGCGAAAACATGGTCGTTTGAGTAATAGTCGTCGGGTAGTTAGGCAGGTTTGTAACGTCGACTTCGACCGGGCTAAGCAGCAGTTGCGTCGCATAGTTCGCTGTCCACGACACGGTAATCGGCGCTGCCCCTTGCTGAAAACATGCGGGATTTGGAGAAACCGACAGCGGCCCCAGGGTTACATGGGGGTACTTCACAAGAAGGAGGGAATACGACCCGTCCTGATAGCCTGGAACGTTCGTATAGGAAAGGAACAGAATCGTCGGACCAGGCTGAAACGAAGTCACAATATTGCCGATATTAAAGGACACAACTGACTGAGCGCCGGTTCCAATAATGGGAGCGCCGGCTTGAGGCTGGAGTTCCCAGGAAGGATTCAACTGATTCGTGCCGTCGACAATGCTCCACTCATCGGCGTTCAAGCCTCCGGCTACCGCGATCGACGCAGCCAGGGCAGTCGTGGTCAGCGCGCCATAGCCGTTCGTGTCTGATGCGTACACGAAGCTCAGAGTAAACGAAGTATCAGCAGCCGCCTCGATCTGGACGGGGTCGTTCCCAGGACCAATGTTCAGAACCAGAGAGTTCACCATCGTGAAGTTTGGCAGGTTGTTGACAATACTATTCTGATTCAACGTCACAGAGATCGCGGTGTGCAAATCCAGATTACCGTTCGGAGGATTTTGCAGGATCTCCTTAAACGTTGAAGGAGTCCCAAGGTTGCCGATCGAAATTCCGCCAACTCGGAAATATGTAACGGAAAGCTCCACACTCGATCCGGAAGGAGCAGTGGCTATGGCGAAGCTTCCGATTTGCAGATTTATGGAGTTGCCCGGTCCAGACGCTAAGTTAACATCCTGCAGAGGCGTAAAACAAACCGTCTGATCGGCCGAATACGGGGTAACAGTCCAGTTGGGAAGAGTAAAGGTAAGCTGTGCAAACTCCTGATCCGTCAGCCCCAGAGGAGCCAGACTAAGATAAAGCAGGGAGCCGGTGCCATCGGGCGCACTCGCAATGGGCACCGTTATGCCTGGAGTAAACGTGGCTGGTTGATTTGTTGATGTTACCAGAGTAAGTTGGTTGTCGGCAAAATTTGTCGAGATAAAAATTGTGCTCGGCGCATTTGGGTTGTCGATCTCGAAAGAAAGCTGGGGAAAACTCTGAAGTAGTACTGTATAATCGAAAGACATTTACATTCTCCTGGAAACTGATCTTCCATCTTTAGTTCAACTCACGCCTGCTGCCGAGGCCTGCTGTGTTTGTACGGTCAACGTTTGCTCGTAAACCCCGTCACTCGCCCCATCCAGATTGTAGTAGTCCACGTAAACTTCCGCCGCACTTCCCGTTGTGGTCACGGTCAAATTGCCTACAGTAATTGTGAAACTGGCCCCGTTCTCCAGCGTGACAATCGTTCCCACAGCAGGTGTAGCTGCCCAATAGGCTCCGTACTTGGTGCTGCTCAGGCAGGCGAAGGTCCAGTCGTCGGCGGCAAGCTGAATATTTGGAATGTTCGTCTGGCTCACGAGATCCCCTAAGTGAAGGTAGAAAATTGATCCCGTATTTGTTTCCCCTTCGCCGATGAGCTGCCCCGGAATGAACGTGATCGACGTCCCTCTTTTGTTCGTAACCACCAGGTTCAGGCTTACCGTCGCGCCCTGGGTAACCACCGGCGCATTCGCGGAATTGAGCAGGGAAAATTCAAGAACAACGGGATTTAGCCGCAGCCAGCCCTCCGCAATCTGTTGGGGAGTGTAGGCCCAAACACCAAGGCCCGCGGGCGATCCAATGTCCGGAGTCACAGACCATTCCGGTGTTCCGCTGCTGTTGTCGTCTTCTTCCACCCAGGATATCTGATATCCATTTTCGCCTGGCAGTGGAAGCACGAGGCCGCCGTTGCTCCAAAGAATGGGAGCCGTCAGGAATGTCATCTCCAGATTGCCAACGGCAGACGTGTAAAGATCGGCTGGAATCTCAATCGCCTTCGTCGGAAGTATCCCCGTGGTCGCATGTACTCCCGCCCGTGGGTCCACAAGCATCAGTACCATCTGAGTGTAGTCGGCAAATTGACCCGGATCGGTTGGATCCACCTTCGGTGTCGCCGTTAACACGATATTCGTGCTGTCCGGCTGGACCACGCCCGATTGTGACGTCGGGCTTGCGGCTTCACTGTAAAAAGTAGTCAAGTCGTACGCGTCGCCGCCGAGAGGCTGCTTGTAGTATCCCACGAGTCCGTCACTCATCTGCTGCAGGTTTCCAAGAACAACCGGGAAGTTTACCTGGGTCGTTCCGCTGTCCGTATCTCCCGCATAGTCGCTGCCCGTAAACAAGTACCAGCTTTCGTTAAGTGCGGGAGCTCCCTGCAGCTCAAGGCGCAACGATGCCTGAACCAGCGCAACAGGACGTCCCACCAAAACCGCTAGTCCGCTTCCTGTACTCCACCCCGGCGGCAAAATCGAACTGTTCGCGGTATCTATGGCCTGCCAGAAACTCAGGAAGAAGGCAGCCGTGCCATTGACCAGGGACAGCACGACGCTCGTCAGCTGCGGGTTGGCATACTGCAGCGCCGTTGCCGCGTCGTCATCGATCGTTGCATTATCGCCTGGAGCCGATTGCCACAGCACCTGTGTCTGATTCCCATTCAGTCCCACCGTACCCAAGGGGGATCCACTCTCACCATATACAAAAAGACTTCCATCGATGAGATTCGGCATAAACCACCCGCAGATCGGTGTTGTCGCCGGATGTGAGTTCATTTCATCGAGCCCGCTGCTGTCCGCCGCAATCCATCGAAACAAAAGCCGAGCCGGCTGAGCGAGCCTCGGCTCAAGGGAAGCGATCGAAGGCACTGTCGCACCGGAGACCGTAGTCGTCATAGTCTCGGAACAAATAAGCGGAGAGAACTGGACACTTCGTTTTTGCCCAAACGCATCCACCACCACTACGGAAAGCTGCATCCAGCCGGCGCGTATTGGATTGAAGTAGCCGTTGAACTCAGGACTCAGCGTATTCTGATTGCCGACAATTGGGGCGATATAGTCGGTTATTTGCGCGTAGGAACTGTTTGCCGGCGCCTGGATGGAAAGCTGGATCGTCTGCTGCCGCATCATAAGCGCATTGGCGAAACCGGAGAGCGCCTGCATCAGAATGTTGGTGGACTGCAGCGTCGTCAGAGCCGCCTGCAGGCTGGCATCCTGGTGCGTCTCCAGATAATCGGCGAGTTTTTTCTCGAACCGGCTGGCCGCGGATGTCGTAATGATGGCCGATCCGGAATAGGTCGGAGTAAACGACGCCTGCGCCGGATCTATATTGATACTGCCGCTGCCGGTTCCAGGAGTGTATGCGATCGAAGCCCCATTGCTGGGATCGATCGTGTAGTTGGCCGTAAAAAACTCGGGATTGTAGGTCAGCATTTGCCCCTGGGTAACCGTAGACTGCAAGGGAAGCAGAGATACCGTCCACGCTGCAACAATCGGCAGCCATGGCTGTGTCCACCAGTTTACACCCACCAGAGACGGCAGTACTTCAGGCGCGGGGAAGACAAACACAGTCTGATTCTGTCCCCCCAGGGCAGCCTGCAGCGCAGTTGTCAGAATGGCCTGCGTGTCGTTAACCAGGGGAGACAGAAGGCGAGGGCAGAGCAGGCAAAACTCAAAGATCAGCTCGTTGCATTCATCGCCGTACGTCAGGTTCGAAGGAACGGGAATGGCGTACGACGAGAACTGAGACGCAGCAATCGTTACGCCATTCACCGTCTCCGTTGTCAGCAATTGCGTGGTAGAGCGGCACTCCAGCGTGTCGTCCGCTGTAAATCGCCCGTCCCCGCCGTAGCGCACAGCCGGAGCAAGATCGGCGCTGGCCAAAAGCAGGGCCGGCTCCGAAGGCTGCCAGTACCTCGGCGCAGGAGTGCTCTTAAGCTGAAGGCTGCTGTCCAGCATTCCCTGTACGACCAGAAGTTGATTGTTGACGTTGGTCTGTATAGCAGTGTAGGCCTGCGTGATTGTTGCCCAGTTGCCATAGCGGTGCTCCGCAAGCAAAAACGCCACGTTTTGAACGTCTGACTCATTGGCGGCAAAGATCCGATACCAGTCCGCAAAAAGCTCGTACTGATAGGCGCTCATATCCGCGGCAGCCAGATCTAGTTGCTGCTGGTATATATTCAGCAGGTTTAGGGCATCCGCAAGAGGAATTGGAAGCTCTATCTCCTCATTCTGGCCATCATTCTTCTCTGGATCGGCGCTCACTACAGCATAAATCGTGCCGGCGTTTACCGCACTGAACTGCTGTTCATGGAGTGCTTCAAGTAGATCGGCATATTGTCCGGGAGCCGGCTGTGTGAACTTCGACAGCAAATCGAACTGAAATGCAGTGAGCAGCTGTTCGTAGAGGTCATTGTTTGGGCCATCCACAGCGCGGATATACGCGGAAAGCGCCTCCGCCGGATTGTTTCCAACGGCGACGTCGGCCGAAATCGCTGGAGGGGACATCGGGACATAGGCAGTATTCGGATTCCAGGCAATTTCCTGAATAAAGCCGTTATACAGTGTGTAGCTCGGCGGCGTATCCGATGTGACCGACCATTTATGCTGACTGCGCAGTCCCTCGGTCGTCAGTCTTGCAGACACCGGGTCGTTCGCTGGATTTTCATACCATCCAGTAACCACATAGGCCAGCGGAACAGGGGTATTATCCGTAATCACTAAATCTGTAAGCGTATCGTAAAAGCCAAACGTGCTGCAGCTATTGGGATAATAGGCGGCGAAATTGGGTACGCCGGTCGAAACAGCCGTAAGCTCCGAGCCGGCTAGTTCGGCGATGGATTGACCCGCCGGCACCACAGTCGGAGTATAGCTTGCACTGTACTCCTGCCATAGACCAAGATAGCGATAATTTTGATCGGTAGGCGAAGCCGGAGTTACGGGAAGAGTAACCGGCTGCTGCCCGCTCGGCGCCGACGTCGACAATATGTCGCTTTCCACCACCCACGAAGATACCGTCGGGGTTGTGGATTGAAACGCAAACCGGGTGACGAGCCATCGATTCGGGGCCGGCTTAAAAGCAAGATTTCCCTGCTGTACAGTGGCTTTTGTCAGGGCATCCGGCAGCGCCCAGTGCAAATGCACTCCCGTCTGCAAGTTCTGCCAGGCAGGCTTCGCATAGTCTATAAAGATGTTTTCGCCCAGGAACGCGGCATTGGAGTTTGTCACCATATTGGTGTAGACTACCGTCGCGCCCGCCATGGCCTGTGTTGGCCCGTGGGCGTCTACCGTGCCCACGCAGAAGGCCGCCACATCGATGGGCACAACCATTCCCGGCCCTGTCGGATCTATTTCCATGCTGTCTCCTCCGAGGCTGGTGTGTGATTGATGAACTCCACTTCGACTACCCCCTTAACCATTTCGAGAGCAAACTGAGCAGCGGTAAAGACCGTGGCATTCTGTGCGAAGTCCGTATTCAGCTTGGTCTGGATTAGGTTTGCGGCATTTAGTATTTGTATCGTCTGTCCGTCGGCCCGCATGGGTATGGACGCCGCCGCTGGACCGCCTTTAGGATCCGTCAGGAACTGCTGGCCAGGCTGGAACCCTGGGGTGTTGCTGGTCAGAGCCCGCAGAGTCGTTGAGAAGGAATTGCCGCTGTCCTCGACTCCTGAGTGGAGCTGCTCGGGCGCTTCATGGATGGCGATTGAATTGACAACTCCGTCGAAGAGACAAAGCAGCGTATCTTGCGACACGCGAACCATCTTCAACTTGTTGACTTCCTGTGTGGCCGCGGCGTCCGAATAGCCGTTAACGTTCATACCCGGCCATCCTGCCACCACCTGCGAGCGCAGCAAAAAGCCCGTCGCCTGTTCTGTCGTATCTGCCTGTGCCGCCACGGAACGGCGGTTGCGCCTCAAGGTCTTAGCAGCCTCCCACGATCTTTGATGCACCGTTTCGGTATGGGCGGCATCCTGTTGCAGATCTCCCGTAGTCGAACGTCCAATACTGAAGGCCCCGTCCACCAGGGCATAGATCCAGTTGAAATCGAGATTGAACATCCGCAGAGATTCCGGCGGAAGCATGGACTCGTCGGGGACAATATAGTTAAAAGGAACGCCGGAAAGCAGCTTGAGGTTAGCCAGCCAGTGTATAACATCCTCGGGCACCGGAGGCGCCCCCTGTTGGAGTTGAGTGGTGCGTTTCGAAAACACGCTCTCGAAAAACGCATTGTCTCCAAGCTTCTGAGAGATGATTTCGTTCTCCGCCGCAATAACCTGGGCCTGTGTTACCTGGCGCTTCCAGTTAAACAGCGAAAGCGCAAAGCCTCTGTTCTGCAGAGCAAGAAGCTGCCCTAGCTGCCAGGCCGCTCCGTACGACACATCGAACATCCCCGTCTGCGGGTCGTATTTATTCGCGGCATCCGGACAGGAGATAGGAACGGTTATATTGGTTGCAATCGGATAGGGCGTGAGAGGTCCTCGATACCAGCTCACTGTATTTCCTGCGTGGCGCAACCGGTGGTCCAGGGGCACGTAGCCCATCACAAATGCGTTGGTCACCAGAACATCAGAGTCTGCGTTGGTAAGCGTGCCCGCTGCCTGATCCGTTAATGCCTGCTGTACCTGTGCCGGTGTGGGCGGAGTGCCGTTGAAGGGGAACTGCAGGCTGGAATATCCCTGCGTGCCCTGTGTGGTCTGATTGAGATTTTCCACCAGTGTCTGAAACGT
>Ga0302315_10003563_pt1 | contig 13979 bp, 21 predicted proteins | sample III_Palsa_N3_1_FD_200532 | JGI IMG/M metagenome (GOLD analysis project Ga0302315, IMG submission 200532) | Peat permafrost microbial communities from Stordalen Mire near Abisko, Sweden - III_Palsa_N3_1 | ecosystem: Environmental > Terrestrial > Soil > Palsa > Peat permafrost | place: Sweden... | reverse complement strand
TCCCGTCCAAAAATGTCGGCAACGTACGCACGCGGGCGAGATCATTTGTCGGTATAGCCGTAGGAACGCGTGAGAGTTTCACTAATAGTGAAACAACTTCCGGACATCACTCACAGTCACATCGATTTTTTGATGTCGGCGGCCTGGGTGGATGTGACATGAAGCCGGTAAGCACCGCGCTCGTGTCTGCGAGAAAGACGTCGGCAAATCGCCACATCGATCGACAAAAATAAGAAAACTCGGCTCCGTCGACCGATCGAACCGGCTGCTGCGCTGTCCCAGACTTTACGTGGATAAACACGACCGATCGTTCGAACCCTAACCTAATGAGGGTGAGGATTCGAACCAGGCTTCCTACAACGGCGAGCGAAAAAACCACCCAACCTGAGAAACCTTAAGCCTGCCATGCGTGCGCCTGAAAAAGCTTTTCAAGCGGAGGCTGCGTGACGCTGGACGTGTAGTTTGTCATGGTCGATGCGGCCACGACCAAGATGACCTCAAGCACCAGAGATTGGTCAAATCCTGCTTCGGTAAACGAAACGATATCCTGATCATCAATTTGGCCGCGCTTTTCGATCAGCGTGCGTGTCAGACGTGAAAGTGCAGCAAGCTTACCGTCCTGCGGCAAATGACGTTCGCGAATCGCTGTCACATCGGCCTCGCTCATCCCTTCCTTAAGCGCTAGAAACGAGTGAAATGCAACTGCCCACGTGGCACTATTGGTAACGGCATTGGTCAAGAGCAGGGTCTGGATCTGCGCTTCCGTGAAGCTTCCGCCATGGACCTGTTGAAACACACCGACGAGGCCATTGATCAGCTTCGGCGAGCCGGCCATCGCACCCGCAATATTGGGGACCATGCCGAAAACCTGCGCCAGGCCATTCAATGCGGGCTTCGATTGTTCCGGTGCGGAATTGAGAGTAAAGATGGTGAAGTCAGACATAATATTTCCTTGTATGTTAGGGGGGCGGTCGGGAACGACAATCAAAGAGTAGCAAGGGGCACGAGGCTCGGCAATTACGTGACGGGTAATAAATCGCCCGTATCACTAAGCCGCCCCGCCCCCACCACGCGACGATTAGAACTCGATCGGACCCACGGAGCCATACCAGGCGCGTACCCTCGATTGATCACTTCGTCCATACAGAAAAAGTGCGTCATCGCTGGCTTTAGGCCGCCTTCGCTTGGATCGTCGAATTTCATCGTCACAAAACCTCGAAATACTTTGAGTCGTCCGCCGTCCCAGTACTCAACGATGTCGTGATGCGTAGTCATCTGCTTGTCGACGAACGCTCGAAGGTTCGCGCGGATGGCGTCGCGGCCCCGCCCATGACGATGCCTACATTACCCTCGGCATGCTCATCGAAACAATCAATCCCTTACCCCATCCTTCGTTGTCGATTTCCTTCCAAAATGCAAGGAGCCAGTCGGGGTCGCCCTTTCGTAAAGACTACGCGAGTGAAGACGTTTGACATCGGATGCTCAGCGGTAGCGCCAGCCATCGTGCCACCGGTAACGATTCACCCAATAGCGATTGCCGTCCCAATAGCCTAGACCGCGATAATAGACGCCTATGGACGGCGCCCCCGGTGCCACAACGACCGGACCCGGCCCAAGGTTAGGACGGCAACCGCCATAGGGTCCACGATGGTATCCAATGCCGCAGCCTTCGCGTGCGTCTGCCGGTGAAACAGCAGTTATGGCGACCGTGGCGCTGAGCGCAAGAAGCAATAAAGTTCTCATCAAATGTTCTCCATTGTATTGAACCGCAAAGGCGACGTGCGTACAGATAGTGGGAGTGACCGCTGCGCTGAATGGGGATCCACGCTCCTCGCGTCCCCTGTTCGGTTTCGGCGTTTATGCGTCACTCGTTTTACTTGCCGGAGTGAGCCCATATGTGAGATTCAATCTTGTACAGGCAAACCTTAAATTGGCGGAGTGCTGCTGTGACTCACATCAATAGAACAGCGGCCACCCACTTGTTATTCCACATGCTCGACGTTCTAGTACAACACACCCGCAACTCGCCAATGAGAGTCGTTGGCGTCGGCTTGCGACGACATCCCCTAGCCTTTGATCGGAAACACTCCATGTCAAAGTTCTGTCGCATCGCCTGCTGCGTGCTCGCCTACAACATGAAGCGAGTGATTAAGCTGCTCGGTTCGGAAACGATGTGAAAGCGATGCGGCCACAATCGCACGTGCGTCCCGCGAGGGCCCAGGCGATATCCTCCTCGAAATTGATGCTCGAAATGCCGCAGCCAATAATTCGCACTTCGTTGCGAGAATACGTGTCGCCCGCGTCCGCGCCGTTACGCGTTTTGACACGGTCTGAGCCAGGAGCGGTCGTTCCTTTAGACTTGAAGCTTTCTACTTCGGACGTACATGCTTGACACGGCTCTTCGCTATCCAAATCTTCAAGCCATTGAATTGTTCGCCGTTAGCCGTAGTTCGTTATAGTCGGATCACGTGAGCGGGCAAAGTCTAGAAGGATTTTCCTGATTGAGATTTTATTGTCCGCCGACAACGTCGAGTAGCGCCCTTTCGATCGAAGCTTGCTTGGAGCATCTGCCACATATGATCGTTTGGTTGCCCCTCGATCTGCGGCTTCGGCGTGGCCCTTATGTCGGAAACCGCACGAAAGAAGGCAGCTCGGTGATCGATGTCATCCAACTTGGGCGCTCTGCAGTCTGCACCTGGATCTTGGGCGCAATTGAATTCGGGTCATTAAACGCAGCGATCCTTACCTGAATCATTCCCATTTGGTCCAGCTGTTGATTGCTGAAAAACAAACCCGTGCCGCAAGTACCGCAGAACGAGCGCCGCCCTGTTTCAGAAGAGTGATACACCGAGGCTTCCCCTTTTACCGCAATCGATGCTTTCTTGCACATCGCCCATGCCAGTACCGGTGCTCCCGATTGCCTTCTGCAGTCGACGCAATAACAAAGAGTGCTATGTAGTGGCTCTTCCGAGACTTCAAATTTTATGCTTCCGCAATGACATTGGCCTTCACGCATGACAGCTCCCCAAGTTCGGTTAAGTGGTCGAATTCGCTGAAATCCATCATAGGACGGCAAGCTATCTGACACACAGGGTGGGTTGTTTAATTCGAAGATCACCAGGACAGAAGTTGTCCATCGAAACTACGAAAGCTACCGGAATCATTCTGTGTCAGGCTGTCGATAACGCGCCGGATTCCCTCGACGGATTGCTGCGGCGACAGCGGCGCTTCCTTACCGCCCATATCGGTCATGACCCAGCCCGGGTGTACAACCATCGCAATGACGCCTACTTTCGCCATCTCGATAGATACGCACTTCCACGCTTCGTTCAAGGCCGCCTTGGAGATGCGATAGCCCATCATTTCGGTCGAACGTGTTTCCGAGATCGAGCCCATCTCGCTTGACAACGCGACGAGCTTGCCCTGTCGGCTTTTTGACAGATTTGGCGCCAGAACTTGCGCGACCCGCAGAGGCCCACTTGTATTAACGTTTAGCGTATCCGAAAGATCGCCGAAATCAAACTTGCCGAAGGATTGCCGCTCGCCGCCCGCTACGCCCGCCGCGACGATTGCAATGTCGATAGTCCGGTTACCGATTTCGGAAGCGAAATGCACGACGGAATCATCGGAACCGACATCGAGTTGATGAACTTCAATGTCGAGACTATCAGTCAATGCCTGTAATGATTCGGCGCTCTGCGGCGTGCGGCAACCGGCAATGACGTGATGGCCTTGCACAGCGTATTGGCGGACGAGTTCATAGCCGATTCCTCGGCTCGCGCCCACGACTAGAATCGTTTCTTTATCATTCATGCTTCGTTCAATCACTGGTTGCGGATGTGTCATCCTGAGTTTCCCTAAAGACTGTCCTGCGTTCCTTACTTGACGGGTTACTGCGCACTTCTCAGGTAACGTCCTCGCTATTGCAGCAAGTCGTTAGTTTGACTCTTCAACTTCGGCGGTAGCGTCGTCCGGGCATTGCTGGCTTCTTGGGTCGATTTGTATACCCATTCCATTCCCGGTGTGATCCAGGATGCCAATTGAGCATCAGTGGCACTGCTCACGCCAACATTGGCCGGCACACTGACGTTCAGCGGCACGTAGAACGGACGCCGATGATCTGCTTCGATATCCAGGGGATTGTTAGGCGACTCCGGCGCTTGCGGCGCATCGGACGGTAAGAAAGCGTCGAAGCTCATCAGGTACTGACCATTGGGCTGCTCGATGATGGCGGGCACACCTGCGGCAAGGACTTGTGCCGCGACATAATTTGGCCACTGCGACTGCTGAGACTGCAGCAGATAGCGAACTTCCGGATGATTAGGCTGACCCCAGACGCCGGCGGTGTCCTGTTGATAAACTTTGCGATATGACTGACCCGGTTGCGGCAAGAAAGTATCGGAGTACGCAACGCCACTCTTATAGCTGATCTGCTGGTAGTCCCCAGCCGAATACGCTATCACATACTTGCCGTTGATCTTGGTGATGTTACCCGTCTCGATCAACTTGAATGTATCGCCTGCTGGCGGTTTGGTATGGAAGTACTCCGAGTTGAGCGAGGCGGCGCCACTGTCTGGCGCTAGAAGCGTGACGGGGTCGCTGGAAGCTGGAGCGGTAGCCGATGTCATTGCTTGGGCCACGATACCGTCGTATTCGACCGGCGAAGAAACCAGGCGTTTGCTGTAGACGAGATACAGCGTGTTGCCGTCTTCAAAGTACTTGCCGTCATAGTTGGCGAAGTCGGAGGTGGCGAGCGAGCCGACCAGCAATTTGTCCACGATCCATGAACTCGGCGGTGTCGAAGCCGGCGTATTGTCTGCAGGCGATGCATGTGCAATCACCGTCCAATGTGGGTTTTGTGCTCCGAGTGGATGCACATACAGGGTAATGGCCATATGCCATACGCCATCGAGAGTTTGATAAATGTTGTGATTGATGGTGTCACCGAACGCATTTCCGGCGGCGCTGACGGCAGACGTCAGCGAACTGTCGTATTTGAACTGTAAATCCGCAGATGTGAAACATCCTGGGGTGATCGGCGGAGTGCACTGAAGGACTTGCGTCGTTGTGCCGGAATACGACTGCGGCGCGGTAGCACTCGGCTGCGACGAATTAATCGGATAAGGGTCGCCGAAATAGCCGAGGTGGTTGGCGACGTCGACATTCGTCATCGGCTCGATGTTGAACGCGGTCGCCGACGCACCGCTGGAGGGCGTTGGGGCGCTGGCCGGAGTGGGCGCAGCCGCATTACCAGAGCCCCCGCCACCACATCCGGCGGCGACGACCGTGGCTGTTGCGATCGCCACGCAGGAACCGGCATGCCTCACGGTTTGAAAGAAGATTTTTCCTCGGTCCTGAGGTTTCGTTGCTTTGCCTGTCGTCTCACGTTCATATCTTTCCATTGGAAAAATTCTCGCGCGTTTAGACTATGCGTCAAAGCAAAGTTACCATTGGAAACATTTAAAGCCATGATCCGGCGAACTTCACGTCCCGCGTCGACTACCGAACTGCCCTCGATTCCGCAATCGGCACGCCCTTACCATCACGGCGCGCTTCCAGAAGCATTACTCCAGGCCGCCGAGACGGTCTTGATTCGCGATGGATTGAAGGGACTGAGCCTGCGTGCGATCGCGCGCGAGGCAGGCGTGTCGCACACGGCACCTCAGCACCACTTCGGGGATCTGGCGGGCGTACTGAGTGAACTGGTGGCTTCTGGCCACACGCGGCTTGCCCAGGCCATGGCGGATCAAGCGAAAGGAAAACGGGCCGGACGGCCAAAGCGTAAAGCAATTGGGCACGGCTACATCGAATTTGCAATGGCAAATCAGGAGTTGTTCAAGCTAATGTCTCGCAACGAACTGCTCGATGCGACCAGGCCTTCGTTAATCGAAGCACGTCGGGCTTCAGCGCTGGCAATGGCGGGCGCGTTCCAGATCGATACGCCAGATACATCGGAAGCCGCGATACCGCTGGCGGGGATCGCTGCCGATCAAGCCGTTGTCCTGACTGCGGCATGGGGGTTCGTGCACGGCCTGGCGATGCTGTTGGTCGACAACCGGCTCAACACTATCGCTCAAGGTGCGACATCGATCGCGGATGCAAGAGCACTCGTGACGGCCGCGATCGACCGAATCAAGCTCGTGCCGGAGATGTGAACCTAAACCCGCTCTACATCGGATGACTTGGTTAGCACCGAAGTAAAAAGCGCGGCCATTGCCAGCGCCGCCAGAATGACAATCGTCGCGATCACCGCTGTGAACCCCGGAACGTAGAGCATGGCCGCGTCCGCAGCAACGATGATCGCGAAGGCTAAAGATATCGGATAATTCTTTTAGCGAAAGCGCTCCGAGGACGTGACCTCGGCAGACCCCTGCTCCCGCATACTGCAGCGTGCACGGCCGGCCTAGCGCGATCGAGCCTGCGACAAACTACGAGTGTCTGTTTTGCGAAAAGCCGACTGGCAGCATCGGGTCGATGCTTGTGAAAACACGCTGATCGCCTAAACTGGATTAACTCATTCGGCATGGGTGACCGGATGAAGCGATTCATAGAAGCTGAAGATCGCAAGCAGGTGACGCTGCCTCCAGAGTGCCTCGATGACTTCGTTGCCGAGGACAACCCGGTTAGAGTCATCGAGGCGTTTTTAGAAGAGCTTGACCTTGCATCACTGGGTATCGATAGCGCAATGCCGTCGACTACAGGCCGCCCGTTCTCTCATCCAGCTGTGCTGCTGAATATCTATATCTGCGGCTTCCTGAACCGGGTCAATCGAGCCGGCGTCTGGAGCGTGAATGCCAGCGCCAAGTTGAATTGATGTGGCTCGCGGGGCCGTCTGCTCCGGGCTTCAAGACCATAGCCGACTTTCGTCGTGACAACGGCATCGGCATTCGCAACGTGTGTCGCCGCTTCGTGATGCTGTGCCGTGAGCTGAAGCTGTTCTCGCAAGCGCTAGTCGCCATTGACGGCAGCATGTTCAGGCAGTCAATCCGCGCGATCGCAACTTCACCGAGGGTGAGGTCGACAAGCGGCAGAAGCAGATCGAGGAGAGCATCCAGCGGTATCTGAACGCGTTGGAGACGACTCGATTGCAAGACAAGATCGCGCGCTTGCGCGAGCAGATGCGAAACCTAGAGTAGATCAAGAAGCAACTCAAGACGGAGCCTGACGGCCAACTCTCGCGGACTGATCCCGACGCGCGATCCATGGCGACGAGCGGCACTGCTTCAATGACCTTCAGCCGGTCAAGCTCTTGCATGCTCATCGTGATCGTCCCGGTGCCGCGTCATGACGGTCTCCAAAGGCGAGAAAACCGCACTAGCATGCGATACAGATGCCTTTAGGTGCGACATCTGTACTTTTCCCAAGTACGACACTACTACTTTGCTTCTACATCGTCGGGTGATCACTTCTATTTATGTCAAATTGTTAATTCTGGCAATCGCCGGCAGGCTGGTCTGGGGAGCGATCATCGTGGATGTGGACGATAATGATGGGCTATTGCCAAGGGCTGATGCTGCCGATTGCGCGCAAAGCACGACAGCCCTACGAGTTCGGTGTCAAGGTCAGTCTCGCAATTACGGAGAAGCAAGGGTTGATCATCGGTGCGCGGGCATTCTCCGGCAACCCTTACGATGGCCACACGCTGGCCGAACAACTCGAACAGAGTTCCGTTCTGCTGCAGGACGTGCTTGGCGCACCGCAGCCGAAGACCGTCCTGCAGCAGAACGTGTTTGGCGCACCGCAGCCGAAGACCGTCTTGGTCGATCTCGGGTTTCGCGGTGTCGATGCCGAGGTATCATCAGTACACCTGATTCATCGAGGAAAACACAAGACGCTGACTCGCACACAGCGGCGCTGGCTCAAGCGACGGCAGGCGATCGAGCCGATCATCGGCCATGTGAAACACGACCACGGCATGCGGCGTTGCTGGCTCAAGGGGCAACCGGCGATGCGCTACACGCGGTGCTGTGTGCTGCTGGCTATAACTTGCGCTGGTTACTGCGCGCAATCGTCCGCCTAGGCCTGAGGCCTATATTTTTTATCCTCGCGTCGCTGCATTGGCTCGTCAATGTCGCGCCGCATCCATTACTCCCGCATTGCGACCGCTTTCGACGAGCCAGTTTCGCCTCGCCGATAAACTGCGCCGTCGGCTCCGCTCGTCACGCAAGCTGAATTTTGCAAGTCCGACTAGCTAGACCTGCAGCTGACAAAACCGATTGTTCAGGGCGGACTATCTATGCCGGTCATCCGGGATGAAAAGTCCCCAACCAAGAACTCGTTTAGAACGTCCCTGCGGCATCAGCATGATATCGGCGCGTGCCCAGACGATAGTGGCGACAATAAGGGCGGCCGACAAAATAACACTTTGACCCGGGTGAGCCAGATCCAGGCCCAAAGATAGTAAAGCCGGCATCCGACTCAACAGTGGCAGATATTTATATATTTTTTCACGTCTCCGATCGAACAGGCACCCAGCTTTCCCGCCAGTATGAAGTATGCCGCCGACGATTGCTGCCACTAGGGAACTATCGGTTGTGCCTAACCCAGCTAAACCAAACGCGATCAACGTGGCGCCGACGGCCGACCAGAAATGTCCATCGCGATTTTTTGATTCGTTTGCAGGAAGTCCATTGCCCCACGCTTGATTATATTTTCGACCGCCATAGAAGAACGCTACCGTTCCCAATGTTGCCCCGATAGCCGCAAGATTGCCTAAGAAATAGTCCATTAGGCCGGAAGCGATCTCGGTATCGCTATGCGTGCTAAGAACAACCTGAGCAATGGCTCCGGCTAGCGCCAACCAGTTGCCGGTGTTGTAGGTCATGCCGGCGTTTTTAAAACGATTGCAGGCCTGCTGCCACACCCACGTCCGGGGAAGAGTCATGATGGCTGCAAATCGATTCGTACTTCGGTTCGTCGAAGAGCCGATTTTCAACATAAATATCACCGAGGATTGACAGGATTTTTTAGCATTTAGACCAATACCGAAATTGCGATAAAACAGATAGGTCTATTGAGGGATAACGCTTCCACAGTACCAATGCAGAATTAGCGGACAATGAGCTTGCTCCGCGAAACGGGCCGGGTCTTCTTCCGGGCGTGGATCAAAGTCCCGTTAGACTCGGGTAATCATCATACGGAAACCGCACCTTCGTTTTCACGCAATGCACCGCGAGGCCGAATCCCAGATTGGCGAGCGGGAAGCATGAGTTCGTCAAAGCGGCCGCCCGCCTGACAACCGCGCGGAGAACAACCACCAACCTTTACGCGAACGCGAGGGTCGCATGCGCGGCTTTCGCGACCTGGAACGCGCGCAAGAATTCCTCTCGTCCTTCGGGCCGATCCGGCGAGGTTCAGAGCTGCGATACACATTGAATGGCGCATGGGGCACCAGGCGACAATGGTGCCCCAATTTTCATCGTACCGCATCCATGAGTCAAATACCCGCTATGCTGCTACCGGACTGACGCACGACAAACGCAAAGCCATCGCACTGCAGGCACTCGCGGGCACCGAGCTGATCAATGCGCTGGCTGAGCATAATGGCGTAGGCCGTCCGACCGTCTATCGGCAGATCAGCGCGGCCCGTGCAGTGCTCAATAAGCCTTCGACACCGCTCGGGCTGCCTATGCGGATCAGTTGCTCGTCACGCTGGCGGCCACCCGGCAATGGCTCAATCAGGTCGTCCTGGCCCTCACGATGGTCGGCCACGCTTCGTTTCGCAGCACCCTTAAAATCATGCGCGACCTGTTCGGCGTATCGATCAGCCTGGGCACCATTCACACCGTTCTACGGCAGGCCGCTCAGCGGGCCATCGCCATCAACGCCTGCGTTGATCTTTCACTCATCCGGGTGGGCCTGCACGACGAACTGTTTCAGGGATCGCAACCCGTGCTCGCCGGCATCGATGTGGCCTCGACTTACTGCTATCTGCTCGCTCCCGAAGCCCATCGCGATGGCGAGACCTGGGCCATTTATCTGCTGGACCAGCAGGCGCAGGGACTCGACTCGATCCTGAGCACACGATTGCCGACGCTGGCAGCGGTCTACGCGCGGGTCAGAGAATTACCTGGCCCGATACGTTGTGTCACGGCGACGTGTTCCACATTATCGAGCACGGCAAGTCGCTGTCGACGCTCTGGCAGAGCAGTCCGCGAAGTCTGCATCCCGCATCGCAAACCCGAAAAGTAAGGGTCGGCGGCCTTCTGGCAATGATGGAATCGTTTGCTGGCCCGCATGGGCCGCCGGTTTCACGACGTCTACGCCGCCGTATCCCAGGCGCTACGCAGCACGCCACGCAGCAGCTCGCTGGTCGAGAATCTCAACTCGCGGCTGCGGGTGTGCCTGACCAACCGGCGCCATCTGAACGGCGGGCGGACCTGGATCGGCCTGCTGCAGATTGGTTCAATCATCGCCGCTTTGCGCGCAGCCGATGTGCAGGACGAACAGGCAGGAGTCCAAAGTAGCTGATGAGCGGCAAGCCTCACGATCATAGGCTTACGCTGCTCGGCCTCGGCCGGCTTCAGCCACTGTGGTTGCGGACGCAACTATACAATCTTGACGGAAACGCACCCGGGGAAGCTAGATTTGTCGTCCATAGAGCAGGCGACAACCGCGAACTCGCACATTGCCGTTTCCAGACCGGATTTGTCCGACCGTGGTTGAACGTGCGCATCGACGGTCGCGCTCCGCCTCGCGTTCAGGCCGACCATACATCGTTCGGGAGCCCATCACCGTGAGCCCGATCCGCTATTAATCCGAATAACACGCGGAATGGAACTTATCGGGGCGGCTAATTCCAATTGCCAGACCATGGGGCTGGCAATAACCCTTATTTCAACATCGCTGATACTTCGGTAGCCTTGCTGTGTTCCACTGGGTGGAACGAACGTGAACGGCGGCGGGTAGAGATCGACTGTCTGTTCCCAGAACGAGAATTACAACCGGTCGGCGACATTGAGGGAATTATGAAACAACCAGTCATGCGCCTGCGCGCACCATTGATAAGCATGCGCGCCATTCCCGTAGCCGGCGCATTCGTCGCCACGGCCGCTCTTCTGAGCTTACTGGCCACGGCCGCGCAAGCCAATCCGCCCAGCGGCAACGGCTGGACGGCGGACATCATCGCAAACCCCACATTCAGCGACGACTTCAACGGCGTGAACCCGGACGGCACGGGGGTCGACACCACGAAATGGAACTACCGCACAGATCAGTGGAAGGCAAACTTGAACAGCGTGCAGACGCCTGCGAATGTGAGCGTGGCCAATGGCAACATGATCGTGAGCCTCCTGAAGCAGGACACGCCCAACGTCGTCGGGCCGAATGGGACGATCATCACCCAGCATTACACAGGCGGTGGCCTTGTCAGCAAGCAGCGGTTCCGCTACGGCTATTATGAAACTTCCATCAAGATCAATTCCACTCCGGGCTGGCACAGTTCCTTCTGGCTGCAAGAGGGCGATGGGTCGAATACCTTCACGACCGATCGGCGAACCGAGATCGACGTCTTCGAGATCAACTCCGCCAGCCTAAAAACACTCCAGCACAACCTTATCATGTGGTATCCCCCGTTCCCCAGTCAGCCGGAAATCACGACCGGTCAATACCTTTACCCCGGCTTAGCCCCTGGATCTGATTTTTCAACGGCCTACCATAGCTACGGCGTCGACTGGGAAGAAAACTTGGTTACCTTCTACATCGACGGCGTGGAAGTGACCCAGTCCCCAACCCCGATCGCCTATGCACCAAGCGCCGACACGCATGATCCGATCAACATCTGGTTGACCGATGTTGCATCAGGGTCGACCTTACCTACGGCGTCGGCCGACCAGATCTACTTCGACTATGTTAAGTATTGGCAAAAGGACTATTACGTCGACTTTAACGACACGGGCTCGGGTTACGCGGAACCCGTTGGAACCTGGTACACCTCCAGCGTCGCAGGCTGGACGAAGGGCTACAAGACGCGCTACGCAACCTGTAGCGTAGCCGGCAACGTCGCAACCTGGACCCCGACGATCCAGAATGCCGGCAACTACGATGTGTACTACTACAACATCGTGAATGGCAACAGCGATTCCAACATGGCGCTCACTGTTGCTGGACAGACCACCATGGTCAACGGCACCGCCGGCACCACCGGTTGGGTCAAGCTGACTGCCGCGCCGATCGCCGTGCCCGTGGGCAACGCCACGACCGTGACGATGACGTCAAGCGGAAGCGGCTGCGCACGCGCCGAAACCGTCAAGTTTGTTCGGGTTAACTAACCATCTTTGGGAGGCCGCTGAGGTGGCCTCCCAAAAGAGCGGTTGGCTCCGCCCCGGCTGAGCACAGCGATCCCATCAGGCGCCGAACAGCCACGACAAGCCGTATCAGAGAGCGCCGCCGCATCGCCTAGCCATGTCGATCCACGCCACGATTTGCTTCTGTATTTTTCGGCATCGAATTTCACATTGACACGCGAGTGCGGCAAAGCCGCGAATACAAGGCTGTGACTGGCAGCAGGCGACGGGTGGCAACAATCGAGACATCGTGGCCCGCAGCTTGGCATGCGGGCCGCATTCTGGCGTACCACGTATGCGGATGGCTGCACAAAACAAGCGATCTGTTGCTCGATCGCGGAATGATGGGCGACGGTGTCATGGATCTTCCTGCTGAGCGGTCATGCGGCGAGCTAGGGGATACGAGAGCTGAAAATCGAGATCTTTTCGGCTAAGAACTGGTAGCGGCGCAAGCCGGTACGAGATACCGGCATACTGCGCTGAAAATCTGCGTACAGCCTGTCAGTGGCGCGCCACCAAACGATACAAACACTAGGAAACATCAATGACCGACAGGGTTCGCTGGGGCGTACTGGGCGCTGCAAAAATTGCCGACAACTCTGTAGCACCGGCTATCCAACGCTCGTCAAATGGTCGGGTAACCGCAGTTGCGAGCCGCGACCGTGCCCGCGCGGAGGTTTTCGCGACAAAGCATGGCATCGAACACGTCTTAACAAGTTACGATGAGGTAATCGAGAGCAGCGACGTAGACGCGATCTATATCCCATTGCCGACGGCCAGCCATGTCGAATGGTGCAAGAAGGCCTTGCTCGGAGGCAAGCATGTGCTGTGCGAGAAACCGATTGCAATGAACGCCAAAGAGGTGCTCGAATTGATTGCCTTGCGCGACAAAACCGGGCTTGTATGCGGTGAAGCAATCATGGTGGCGCATCATCCGCAATGGATTTTTATTCGCAACAGCCTTGCTCAGGGAATGCTCGGCGAACTCACGCTTATTGAGGGATCGTTCACTTACTTCAACGATGATCCCAATGCAATCAGGAACAATCCTTCACTCGGCGGTGGCGGCGTCCGCGATATCGGCGTTTACCCGGTTGTGGCCGCCCGGCTTGCAACCGGCCTCGAACCGGTTCGCGTCCATGCCGAGGTCCTTTTCGATGCTCGCTTCGGCACAGACCGGTTCGCCCGTTGCACCGCCAAATTCCCCGGATTCTCATTGACGTTCTACTGCGGCACACAAATGGCGCGCCGCCAGCACATGATTTTCCACGGAACCAAAGGCTGGTTAAGTGTAGATGCCCCCTTCAATCCGGGAATCTACGGTCCTGCACAAATTCGTCATCGTTCCGACGAGACAGGTCAAATACGAGTCATAAAATTCGGCGAGGTTGATCAATATCAGTTGATGACGGAGGATTTTGCCAGAACGATTCGGGGAGAAAAAGCGAATCTAGCTTTCACCCTTGAGAATTCGCTTAGCAATCAACGAGTCATTGATCTGATACTTTCGTGAAGGGCAAATTGGGCATTTATCGATTAGGCGGAGACTTAGTCTTACTGTGTCAGTGCGACGTGAAGTTGCGTAGAGGATTGTTTCACCTGGCTCCGGCCAGGAAGGAAACCGATTGTTCCGTCAATCGTAACCTACCGGTGCATGCTGGATTGGTAACGGTCTGGTGTGAAGCCACCGGAACA
>Ga0302315_10003560_pt1 | contig 13986 bp, 11 predicted proteins | sample III_Palsa_N3_1_FD_200532 | JGI IMG/M metagenome (GOLD analysis project Ga0302315, IMG submission 200532) | Peat permafrost microbial communities from Stordalen Mire near Abisko, Sweden - III_Palsa_N3_1 | ecosystem: Environmental > Terrestrial > Soil > Palsa > Peat permafrost | place: Sweden... | reverse complement strand
GGTGAATCGCCTTTAAATGCGGCTTATCGTGAACTTTATGAAGAGGTCGGTTTGCGCCGCCAAGATGTTAAATTATTAGGCCAAACACGTGGTTGGTTACGTTACCGTTTACCTTCACAATATTGGCGCTTAGATGCTAATGCTCAACCTTTATGCATAGGCCAAAAACAGATTTGGTTTTTATTCCGCTTGCAAGCACCTGAAGATAATATCCAACTCAACCGCATGAAGACGCCTGAATTTGATAAATGGCGCTGGGTGAGTTATTGGTACCCAGTGCATCATGTGGTGGATTTTAAAAAAGATGTGTATCGTCGTGCGCTGCGTGAATTAGCTCCATTTTTGCACACACGGCCGGCTAATCCACCGAGCTTGTTGCAAGATGCACCGTCTGCAGAATGATGAATCTGCAAGCACGCTATCAATTATCTCTCCAACAACCCGGTTTCTCACCAGATGCTGCGCAAGCCGCGGTTGTTGATTATTTACAGGAATTAAGTGAAGCGTTAACATCTCATACGGCACGTGCTTGGTTTAGTCGTTGGTGGCAAAATCAGCATACACCCAAAGGGCTTTATTTATGGGGTACGGTGGGTAGTGGTAAAACCTATTTAATGGATTTATTTTATCATCATTTACCTTTTACCGAGAAATGGCGTATTCATTATCACGCGTTTATGCAGCAGGTGCAGCAACAATTAAATGAATTAACCGGTAGCAAAAATCCCATCATCACCATTGCCAAGCAATTAGCAGCTCGCGCTAGAGTATTATGTTTAGATGAATTTTTTGTGCAAGATGTGGCTGACGCTATGGTGTTAGCTAGCCTCTTTAATGCATTAGCAAAAGAAGGGACAGTCTTGGTAATTACTTCCAATACGGCGCCAGATGATCTCTATAAAAATGGCGTACAACGGCAACGTTTTTTACCGACCATAGCTTTTATTAAAGAGGCTTTGCGGGTGATGCCTTTGCAAAGCGCTTGTGATTACCGTTTGCGCGCATTAAAACAAGCTGCGGTTTTTTATACATCCATTGATGAGCATAGCGATACTGCACTAGTCAATCGCTTTAAAGCTTTAACAGCAGCCCATACGCATATTCACGAAGGTATATTAATCGTTAAAGAAAGAGAGTTGCACACTCTCGGGTATTCCTCGAATGTATTATGGTGCGAGTTTGCTGTATTATGCGTCGAGCCGCGCAGTAACTATGATTATATTGAGCTTGCTCGCACATTCCAAACCGTATTATTGCGTGCTGTACCTATCATGACTGATCAGCAAAATGATTGGGTAAAGCGTTTTATTCATTTGATAGATACCCTATATGATCACCATGTCAAGTTGGTATTATCCGCTGCTGTGCCTTTAGAGAAAATATATCAAGGTAGCAGCTTGCAAAACGAGATGGTGCGCACGCAAAGCCGATTACGTGAAATGCAATCACATGATTATTTGGCTAGTGAGCATATTGGCTAAGAGAAGATAACTTTAAGGACACCCACATATGTTGTTATTTTTACTCGGTTGTATCGCGACTGGTTTTTTAAGCGGTTTTACCTCAGGGTTATTTGGTATTGGCGGCGGGTTGGTTGTCGTGCCTGCACTAACTGCTTTGTTACTCTTATTAAATGCGCCACACGATGTACGGTTTCCGATGGCACTTGCTACTTCTATAGCCTGCATTTTATTTACTTCGGGTATTGCGAGCCTACGCCAGCTTAGTTACCGCCAAGTGCGATTAGATTTGGTAAAAGTCTTGGCACCTGTGCTCATTCTAGGTGGGCTCATCGGCACAGGGATTATGCAATTACTGGTAGCAAACTGGTTAAAAGATGTGTTTGCCTTGGTGATGGTGTTAGTGGCGATAAATTTATGGCGGGATAAATTACCCAGCTGGCAGGCGCTGGCACATCATCCTTGGTTATTGCGCTTAGCAGGCTTTTTGTCCGCGTCTTTAGCTTCATTACTTGGCTTAGGAGGCGGTGTCTTTTTAGTTCCCCTGTTGCGTGCTATGCAAGTACCTATGGCGTACGTGGTGGGTACCAGTAATGTGTGTGGTTTTTTAGTGGCAGCAAGTGGCGTCAGCTTATACTTGCTGAGTGATAACCCTGAAGTACTTAGCGGATGGCGTTGGCATACCAGTTACATCTATTGGCCCGCGGTGGCAGCTATCATGGTGGGTAGCATACCGTTTGTACTATTGGGCAGTAGCTTAACGCGCCGCTTATCGGGCTTACATTTACAAAGTGGTTTTGCTGTATTATTGATGGTGGTTGCTCTCGCCATGGTCTGGTCTTAGTAGCATAATTATCTCAATAGGAAAGTGAGGACACCCATGTTTATACACCCTGAGATTAATCCTGTCGCCTTTCAAGTAGGCCCCGTATCCATTTATTGGTATGGGTTGACATATCTGGTTGGCTTTCTTGCCGCTTGGTGGTTAGGTAATTATCGTGCACGCTTATCACAGGGTGCGTGGAACGGCGATCAAGTGAGTGATGTTATTTTTTATGGCGCTTTGGGCGTGGTGATTGGCGGGCGTGTGGGTTATATGTTGTTTTATGATTTTGCAGGGCTGATAGCTGATCCATTATCGCTAGGGCGTACTTGGCAAGGCGGTATGTCTTTTCATGGTGGTTTATTAGGTGTATTAATTGCCTTATGGTTTTTGTCACGAAAATTCAAAAAACCTTTTTTTGCGGTGACAGATTTTGTTGTCCCATTGGTGCCAATTGGTCTTGGAGCCGGGCGTATAGGGAACTTTATCAATGGCGAGTTGTGGGGCCGTGTTACTGATGCGCCATGGGCGATGATCTTCGCCCGTGTTGATGCGCTAGCGCGCCATCCTTCCCAGTTATATGAATTTTTCTTGGAAGGGGTGCTTATGTTTATCATTTTGTGGTGGTATTCTGCAAGCAAGCGTTTACCGATGCGAGTGTCTGCGTTGTTTTTGATGTTATATGGTGCTTTTCGCTTTTTGGTTGAGTTTTTCCGTGAGCCTGATGCAGCATTAGGTTTTGTCGCGTTAAATTGGATGAGTATGGGGCAATTGTTATCTTTACCATTACTACTGCTAGGTATGCTGTTGTGGTATAGAAGCGGTAAGCAAGTTTTGTAGTGTTTTGAACAGGAAAGAGATGATTTATGAAGCAATATCTTGAACTGATGCGCCATGTTAAGGATAACGGCGTGGATAAAATGGATAGGACAGGTGTAGGTACCCGCAGTGTATTTGGTTACCAAATGCGCTTTGATTTGTCAGAAGGCTTTCCGTTACTGACCACTAAGCAGTTGCATTTCAAATCGATTGTGCATGAGTTGTTGTGGTTTTTAAAAGGCGACACCAATATTCAATACTTAAATGATAATGGTGTGCGTATTTGGAATGAATGGGCTGATGAAAACGGTAACTTAGGTCCTGTCTATGGCCATCAATGGCGCTCGTGGACAGGTGCTAATGGTCAAACCATTGATCAGATTAGTAACCTTATCAAGGAAATCCATCAAAACCCTAATTCGCGCCGTTTAATGATCAACGCATGGAATGTGGCACAAATTGATGAGATGGCTTTGCCACCTTGCCATTGCCTAGTGCAATTTAATGTGGCGCAAGGCCGTTTGTCTTGCCAATTATATCAACGTAGTGCGGATATCTTTTTAGGTATTCCCTTTAATATGGCTTCCTATGCTTTATTAACACTTATGGTCGCAAAGGTGATGGATCTTCAGCCAGGAGAGTTTATTCATACGTTAGGGGATGCGCATTTATACCTGAACCATTTAGCGCAAGTTGATCTGCAATTAGCAAGAGTGCCTGGGCCATTGCCAACCGTTACTTTAAACCCAGCTATTAAAGATATATTTGCCTTTACATATGCTGATATATCCTTAGAAAATTACCACGCTGCTCCACATATTCCTGCTAAGGTTGCGGTGTAATGGCCCAGCTTATTGCGCTCGTGGTGGCAATGGATGAGCAACAGGTAATTGGTTATCGTAACCAGTTACCTTGGAGTATGCCAGCTGACTTACATCGTTTTAAAGCTATTACTATGGGTAAGCCTATTATCATGGGTTCCCATACTTTTACGTCCATCGGCAAAGCATTACCCGGTCGCCAAAATATTGTGCTCTCCCGCCAAGTCGATTTTGAGGCGCCAGGGTGTGAGGTGGTGTCTGATATAACAAGTGCTTTGGCCTTAGTGCAAGACGCACCAGAAGTGATGGTTATTGGTGGGGCTAGAGTCTATGCGCAATGTTTAGCGCTAGCCGATAGGTTATATCTAACGATGATCGAGCATCGCTTTACAGGGGATACGTATTTCCCCGCCATAGATTGGCCGCAGTGGAAGATTGTGGCTGAAGAAGCGGGGGTAGTGAATGATAAAAACCTGTATCCGCACCGCTTTTTGGTTGCAGAACGCCAATAAGGTAATCACTTTAGATTATCTTATTGGTTTCAATATTTCTTTGTAAAATTTCCTTTATATTTTCCGCCACAACAATTTTTTTATGGTAGAATTCGCCTGTGTCAACCCATGGTCTATATTAGGGATATACCCGATTGGCCATTAACCTATAGCGTGTTATGACAGGGTCAACAATAAACCAGCCATTCTCAGGATATGATGGCGACATGCCGAGGGATTCGGAGACTATATTAAACCAAGGTACCGCATCTTTCGATGTCGTGCACGTTGAATCTGCGCCGGTTTTTGATAGTACAGCTTTATCTCTCCGTTCATTCCCCTTAGACCCAGCCGCCAAGAACGTGTTCAATAGACGATTTCATCTTGATACAGACTCTGGCGACTCATTGTCTTCACTTAATTCTTTTATTACAAGCCTGCCTATAAATGAGAACCTAGTTACCAGTGAGTCGGAAAAGGAAAAGTGGTTTTATCAACGTTGGCTAGCTTGGCTAATTCATGGCAGTCCGCGTGATAAACAAGGTATTCTAATTTATGAAAAACCTAAATCCGTATTGAGTGGAGCAAGCTTTTATTCCGTCTGGAGTTTTGCGTTAGTTGACTTGGCGATGCCCACGGCTTCTTTTACGCGTTGGAGCACCGTTTTAAGCCGTTGGAGTGTTCTTGGAGAAATAGGGTCTCCGGCTGAGCTGTTAATTGTGGGCATGGTGGCTGGCGCTTGTTTTGCCCCTCTTGGGGTTACCTTTAATACGCGCAATGGTCATGAGGTTTTAGATGTTTGGTATGAAAACTATGCGGAGTTGGAAAAGAAAAGAGCGGCACTGGCTGTTGAGCAGTTAGGCATAGAGGAACTCTTACCGGAAAAAATTGATGAAAGAGGGTCAGAAGTCAGCTCCCCATTAGATGAAAATAGTAAAGGAACAGGTCTAGCTTCATATTATGCAAACATGGGAGAACTCTATCAGAATGCAATGGTTGGCGCACGCCCTGCAGCTATACAATCGTCTGCGCTATTGCATATCAGCCAAACCTTTGAAAGTTTTAAATGGATACATCGTCCTGTCTTTTATTGGTCACGATTGTCATTTTTATTATTAACGACATTTGAAGAGCCAGGAACAGCGCTTTTTAATACCTTAGTAGGCGTTTTCTCGGCAATTGGCGTTGGTCTATTAACAACCTCTATTATTGATAATAAAATATGGAGTAAAAGACGCTTTGAAGAACCAAAATTGGTAATAAATGAATTAAATAAAATTAATCAACAGTTATTTGTACAAATGCTTGATAGACAAATAATAGAACTTAATCAATATTTAATTAAAAGAGACGATAATAATGATCAAGCTGTTCTCAATGAAATTGAAATCCTTGCAAATGATTTAAAAGAAGCATTAAGCACTGCTGAATTAGCACACTTAACATTGTTAGAAAATTCTAATGGTTATTTATTTCAAAAAGCTGATTTGTTATCTGCGTTATTCCCACATGTCACTCCTTGGAATTTTACAGGTAATCGGCATGCCGATTATTATTTAAGCGTCGCCAAGCGCTCATTTTCTTCTAGCACCTTAATGCAAGCTATTCGTTATGGTGGCTTTCCGATTTCAGTGACCACTATCGTGTTATGGTTTATTCCAGGGGCTGTGTTAGCTGGCCCTGCGGGTTGGGCGGTGTTGGGTGTTTGTGTAGCATTTTTTGCTATTGCGGTGATTACTCAAGCGGTTAAAAACTACAATCGCGATCATGAGAATTTCCATAATGAGCGTGAGTTAGAGCGTTTAACAGCGCGTGAAAATAAGCTGATAGCCTTAACAAAAGAAAAATTTTCTGACAATAAAAACCTAGAAAAAATAACAGAAGAAATAGAGCGTTTAGAAAAAGATTCAGCAACAGCTTCTGATACTAAGAAATTACAAAAAAAACTTTTTTTAGTAAAACAAAAAAATAAGTTGCAAGCTTTGCAGGAAGAATTTGAACAGCTTGAACAGCCAACCTTTATTGCGGATGATAAAGCTAAGAAAGCATTTGCTAAAACATTTATTTTAGGTAAAAACCAATTCCCGCGCGATACTTATATAGCAGGCTCACCCGTTGAAAAAAAATGGTATAACCATGCCTATGACAAATTGATGTGGTTTAATGATTGGATACGCCCGTCCTATAGAACCATTTCTGCTGGCCAAGTCGCCATGAATGCATTAGACGTTTCGCAACATGTCATGGGTGCTTTTGCGGGTGCGACAGTGGTTACAGTATTTTTAGGTTTATTTTCAGCGAATAATGAAGCGCGTATCGACGATGAAGCCAGATGGTTAAAATATCAATTAAAAACAAAGCAGCAAAATTGTGATAAATTGCAGCGCATTTATATGCAAATGCAAGTGGTTAGCAAAAGCATAGATAAGGTAATGCAAGAGGGCGCTGTGCCAGAGCAGATCCTTCTTTTACCATCAGCACTTAGTAGAGATCGTGCTACAAGTAATGCGTCTATGACGGGGCATACCTCTCCACAAGCCATACGTAGAGCACTACATATGGCTACAAATCCAAATGTATCACCTAAACTCAAAGCTGATCTCAATGGCTCTATTCTACTAGATCCTGTTAGTTTAGCGACTGCCGATCCAGTGTCGCATATTGGTGGTGGGGCTTCTAGTCCTAGGAGAATGTCTAGTGGTGGTAGTGCTTGATCTTAATATCAAACTGTATCACTGCTGCTTATGCCTTTTCATTTTAAAAAATCCTTATGATCTTGCTGTAACTGCTTAAAATCAAATTCATTAATTTCAAATACCCAAGGTGCGAGTTTATTGTTTAATTCGCTAATCTGTTTTTGTAAAATATCCGTATTTGCTGACGCTTTAGCGCTAAGTTTTACATAATATTTTGAGGCATTTCTTAGTATTTGGTAATCAATAGTTAATCCATTACTGCTGACTAATTGTGCTTTAATTATTTTTTTATTAGCAAAGGAAAGTTGATCCTTAGATAAAACATCTACTGCTTTTAATCGTGCCAGTGTTTTTACTAAATTCTCTAATATTAACGGTGAAATTAATTTGCTATTATCAGCTGAGACTAGCTTAAACGCTGCTTTGTTACTGGTATCTTTTGCTAGAATCACAGCTTTTTTGCCAGGTTGTTGCAAGCTCAATTTAGTGGTTTGTTGATAGGAAATAGTGATAAGCGGTGCGGAAAACCAATCGCCTGGTTTTTGATAAACCGGTAATAATCCAGAGACCAACCAGCTTTGTGCATGCTGAGGTTCTCGCACATAAAACCAGCTTAAGCCGGTATCTTCATCCACCGATTTGGTGTTACCGATGAGTAAACTCGCGATAGGTTTTTGGTTGGCATCTTGTAAAATATATTGCGTAGTGATGGTATTGCTTGGTGATATATCATGTAATCCTAATTGCGTGAAATACACTGGGTTAGTTGTTTTTGCTTGTTGTTTGACTAGCTCAGCCATACCATAAAGCACTTGGCGTACCGCATTTAAATCAACAGGGTACTGATTACGTTGCTCGATAACCCAGGCGTCATGTTTTTCTTGAATAGCAAATTGCTCATTACCGTGGCGTACCGTGATATGTTTTACTTTATCTAATTGTTCGCTTAGGTGTGGGAATACCAGAGTTTTACTGGTTTGTTGTTGGGGTGCCTCTTTATCAGCAAGTTTCCACCAGAGTAAAAGGCTGGCTATGATTAAGCCCGTGCAAAGTACTAATAATATTCGTGTGCGCTGCATAATGGTTGCCTCTTGATGGTTTTTTAATTTAGAGGTAATTACTTCCTACGCTTTACCCTTCTTGCCCAAATTATCGATCCTGCAATAATAATCACCCCAGGAATAAGGGCAATATTCAACCAGCTAATGGTTTGCATTAATTGATTAATATCTTTTTGTAATTCATGTTGCACATCACGTAGTTCTTGGCGCAAGCGGCGTTGTTCTTCCCGGAAGCTTTCCACCTCTTGCTGCTGCGCAGGGCTTAATAACAAAATATTATTGTGCTGTGTTTGATCATTTAATGCTTGTAAGCGTTGCTCTGTCAGCTGTAATTTTTCTTGCAAAGCAAGTTCTGCGGCGTGGTATTGTTGCTGCGCATTTTGCTGCAGTTCTAGCACTTTGGTGAAAGGCCTAGAGTAAGCACCATGAGCGCGTAGGCTCATTAAAGCTGAGCTGCCGGTTAAGTTATCAATAGCATTTAACACGAAGTTACCATTAGCTGATATCGGCGTCACCACACGTTGGCCTAAATAATCTTGGCTGCGCAGCCAAAAGTGATCGCGTAGTAAATCACTATCTGCAATAACCAACAGCTGTGCTGCTTGCTGTGATTGGCTGAGATGATCTTTTTGTGCGTCCTCATTAACTGCCTTTTCACCAAATAAACTCTGCGTTTGACCTTCTACCCGTGCAGCTAGTAGATAGGCGCGATCACTGGGTAAAAAATTACGCTGTAAATCTTGTGGCGTTTTCATATATGCAGCAACCTTATCGCTATCAATAGCAGCGCTATCCACACTTGATTGCATTAAAGGTGTAATGCTAAGCGTTGTCGGCTCACCGAATGTGCTTAATACCGTTGGCGTAGACATTAATAAATTATCGTCCAAGGGTCCGGTAATCATATCGTCTTGATTCATATTAAGTGGCGGGATAACCAGCCAAAATGGTTGGCCTACGACTTGTTGGTGCCCATATTGATTCACCCGTACGGGTAATGCTAATTTTCTATCCGCTAAAACTTTTTGAGGGTTTACCGTTAATCCCCAGGCATTTAATAAGCGATTAAGCTGGGCAACATCATTAGGTGCGGCTGGCGCACCACCTTGGGGTTGCTCTAGGTAAGTATCAATAAACGCTACAACACGACCACCACGCATTAAATATTGATCAATAGCATATAAAAATGTATCGCTCACATCTTTAGGGTTAATCAGCATTAAAAGATCAATATTATCAGGAATTTTGCTAAGCGTATTATCCAAGGTTTTTAACTGATAAAAATCACTCATTTGTTGCCAAATCACCCAAGGTTCTCCGTTTGGTTGGCCAAACATCGCTGCATACGGCATTCCTTCTAGCGGTAGGCTGCTAATAACGCCTACGACAGGTTTTTCAGGGTGATTTAATTGATAAATAAGGCTAGTAATATCGTACTCTAAAAACCGCTCTTGGTTTAATTGCAGAAAAGGAATGGCTTGTTCATCATCCACACTATTAGCCATCACTAACCCAAAATAAAAATTAGCGCCAGCATTATTAACCGGTACTGCTTGTAAACCATGCGCTATCGCTTCATCTTCTTGGCTAGAAAAAGGCGGTGGATCGATAATTTGTACAGAAATTTTTTGATGCGATAAACGTTGGTACTGCTGTAATAATTCTGAGACATAGGTGGCATAGCTGCTAATATTGGGAAAACCTAGCGCTAATTTTTTAGAATAATAAAGCTTAATCGTAATCGGCTCTTTAATATTCGCAAGGATATCTTTAGTACCTTTTGATAAGGTGTATAATTTATTTTCTGTTAAATCCAGGCGAGTATTGGTTAAGAAATGGTAGGCAAGCGCATTGATCATAATCACCAATAAGCTGATCAATACTAACGTGCTAAGCCGGAATACATTGTTGGTTATTTTCATCGCTTTTCATCCTATCCAGCATTTTTCTTATATTCTAAAATGACGGTATTTGCATATAACCAAAAACCAATAAAGGTGACAAAATACACCAGTGTGCGACTATCAAGCAGCCCTTTGCTAAGACTGGCGAAATGCGTTAAAAAGCTAAACTGGCTAATAGTATCAAGCAGCCACAACGGCGCAAAGCCTTGAAAAATGTCTAGCACTAAAGGCAAGCCACACAGCAAAAATAATAAACAAACTAACACGCTGCTTACAAAAGCAATAACTTGGTTGCTGGTTAATGACGATAAGCAAATGCCTACAGCAGCAAAACCGCCGCTGACAAATAAGCAACCCATATAGCCTGCTAAGATGACGCCGTTATCAGGATCCCCTAAGTAATTCACGGTAATCCATAGTGGGATGGTTAACAATAAGGCCACAATACTCACCACCCAAGCGGCAATAAATTTTGCTATTACTACTTGATATGTCGCTATAGGCAATGTTAACAATAATTCTGTGGTACCCATTTTATGCTCTTGCGCAAAGCTTTGCATAGTAATAGCGGGAATAAAGACAACATAAAGCCAAGGAATAAAACTAAAAAACGCCATTAAATCTGCTTCGTTACGGCCAAAAAAATGTCCTAAATAAAATGTAAATGCTTGGCTTAATAATAAAAAGACGACGATAAAAACATAGGCGATAGGTGTTGTAAAATAATTTACTAGCTCGCGTTTGGTTAAACTGAATATGATATTCATAATAATCTCTTAATTTCGTGTTTGTTTTTCACTGGTTAATTGACGAAATAAATCATCCAGGCGCCCAGAAGGTGATTGGCTGCGTAATGCTTGCGGCGAGCTATCTTTGATAAGCTTGCCACCAGCAATGATCAAGGCGCGCGTGCATATGGCATCGACTTCTTCTAGCAAATGGGTTGATATGATAATGGCTTTCTCACTGGCAATTTCCGCCAATAATTGGCGCACTTCTTGTTTTTGATTGGGATCAAGCCCATCGGTAGGCTCATCCAAAATAAGAATGGCGGGATCATGCAAAATAGCTTGTGCTAACCCCACACGCCTTTTAAAGCCTTTGGAGAGCGTGTCTATAGTTTGGTGCAATACGGTGTCAAGATGCGTTTTATCAATCGCATAATCAAGCCGCTGTTTCTTATAATTTCCTTCTAGTTGGCGTATATCAGCCATAAAATGTAGGAATTGGCTAACAGTCATATCCGCATAGAGCGGAGCGCCTTCAGGGAGATAACCCAGCAGGCGTTTTGCTGCAGTAGGATAGATTTGCATATCCATGCCTTCAATCAGCACCTGTCCCGCACTCGGTGTTAAAAAGCCAGTAATCATTTTCATGGTGGTTGATTTGCCAGCGCCATTGGGGCCTAAAAAGCCCAACACTTCGCCTCTTTGTACATCAAACGATAAGTTATCAACGACAGTAATGCCATTAAAATGTTTGCTCAATTGAGAAATAGATATGATTGCATCCATCGCTGTTACCTCCTTCACGCCATGCATCATCATAAGGAGTAGGCATAATTTCGTCAACAGGCTTTGTAGGCGTAATATCCGGTTGCGAACTTTTGCTAGCTGGGAGAAAATAGCGCTACTTAGTCGCCAAGCGGAGTTCACTATGCCTTCTCGTGCGCAACTGGCTAATGCCATTCGTGTGCTTAGTATGGATGCAGTGCAAAAAGCTAAATCAGGCCACCCTGGAATGCCTATGGGTATGGCCGATATTGCCCAAGTGTTGTGGGGGGATTTTTTAAAGCATAATCCTACCGATCCTAAATGGTTAAATCGCGATCGTTTTGTACTTTCTAATGGTCATGGTTCGATGCTGCAATATGCATTGCTGCATTTATCCGGCTATGACTTAAGCATTGACGATTTAAAACAATTTCGGCAATTACATGCCAAGACGCCAGGCCATCCTGAATATGGTTATACACCAGGCGTAGAGACAACGACGGGGCCTTTAGGGCAAGGTTTAGCCAATGCAATTGGTATGGCGTTGGCAGAAAAAATGTTAGCGGTGGCTTTTAATCGTCCCAATTTTCCGATTATCGATCATTTCACCTATGTTTTTTTAGGTGATGGTTGTTTAATGGAAGGTATTTCCCATGAAGTGTGCTCGCTGGCAGGAACATTAAAGCTCAATAAGTTAATTGCTTTTTGGGATGATAATGGCATTTCAATTGATGGGAAGGTGCATCAATGGTTTAGCGATAATACCCCAGCGCGCTTTGCTGCTTATGGCTGGAATGTGATTGCTCATGTTGATGGTCATAATGCTGAGGCTATTAAGGCTGCTATTGCAGCGGCTCAAGCCCAAACGGAACGTCCTACTTTAATTTGCTGTCGCACGGTCATAGGGTTTGGATCGCCCAATATTGGTGGTACTGAAAAAGCACATGGTGCTCCTTTGGGCGATATGGAAATTCAAGCAGTGCGCCAACAATTGGATTGGCCTTATGAGCCATTTATGATCCCAGAGGATATCTATGTCGCCTGGGATGCCAAAGAGCGAGGCAAAGGGTTGCAGCAACAATGGCAACAGCTATTTGATGAGTACCGTAAAGCCCATGCGAATTTAGCCGCAGAATTAATGCGACGCATAAAAGGCGAGTTGCCTTTACAGTGGGTGTCCTCAATGCAGGCTTTTGTAGAGCAACAACAAGCGAGTAGCGCGTTGGCGACACGTCAAGCGTCACAAATGTGTATTAATCATTTAGCCCAATTATTACCAGAGCTTGTTGGTGGTTCGGCCGATTTAACACATTCTAATTTAACGATGGCGAAAACTGCGAAAGCAATTAGTGGCGATGATCCTTTTGGCAATTATATTTTTTATGGTGTGCGTGAATTTGGCATGTCAGCCATTATGAATGGTATTGCTTTATATGGTGGATTTATTCCTTTTGGCGGTACATTTTTAACCTTTGTGGATTATGCGCGTAATGCGGTGCGCATGAGCGCATTAATGAAGCAGCGCGTAATTTTTGTTTATACACATGATTCTATTGGGCTGGGTGAAGATGGCCCGACACACCAACCGATTGAGCATTTAGCGATGTTACGTTTAACACCTAATATGGATGTGTGGCGACCTTGCGATAGTGCAGAGACTGCAGTTGCGTGGCAAGTCGCTATTGAGCGTCATGATGGTCCTACATGCTTAGCCTTATCGCGCCAAGCGTTACCACCCCAACCGCGCACGCCAGCACAATGTGCGGCTATTTATAAAGGGGGTTACATTTTACAAGATACAGCAAGCACGCCTGATGTGATTGTTATTGCCACGGGATCAGAAGTTGCTTTAGCCATAGAAGCAGCAGCTACTTTAGCGCAGCAAAATATTGCGGTGCGTGTTGTTTCAATGCCAAGTGTTAACAGGTTTGCTTTGCAACCAGCAAGTTATCGTGAGTCGGTATTACCGGCTGCTATTACCAAGCGTATTGTTATCGAAGCGGGCGCAACGGGTGCTTGGTATCAATATATAGGATTAGAAGGTATCGCCATTGGGCTTGATCATTTTGGCGAATCAGCACCCGCGCCAGAACTTTACCGCGCATTTGGTATTACCGCGCAACGCGTTATTGATAGCGCATTGCAGATGCTGGGTAAGCGTTAAGGGTAATGATAGTTAAAATTTTTTTTCTGATATTAAACGAGGAGTGAGTATGACAATTCGAGTAGCAATTAACGGTTATGGTCGTATTGGTCGTAATATTTTACGTGCATTATATGAATCACCCATTCGTCAAAATATTCAAATCGTCGCAATTAATGATTTAGGCGATGCGAATTTATTAGCACATTTAACACGTCACGATAGTACACATGGTAAATTCCTTGGCACAGTGACTGTTGAAGGTGAATTTTTAA
>Ga0302315_10003559_pt1 | contig 13987 bp, 12 predicted proteins | sample III_Palsa_N3_1_FD_200532 | JGI IMG/M metagenome (GOLD analysis project Ga0302315, IMG submission 200532) | Peat permafrost microbial communities from Stordalen Mire near Abisko, Sweden - III_Palsa_N3_1 | ecosystem: Environmental > Terrestrial > Soil > Palsa > Peat permafrost | place: Sweden... | reverse complement strand
CCATCGCATTCTGTGTAAACTTCTATTAATAAATAATAAACAAACTATATCTCCGCCATATAAGCTCTGTGAAATCTCAAGGGCAAATGTTATTTAGTAACTTTAATAAAATTGACTTTTAGACAACCTCGTTTTTCATCTTCAATATTATTAGCTGATATTCTCTTTCTTTTCCAATACCCTTGCCGGGTTACCAACGGCAATACTATTAGCCGGAATATTTTTAGTTACCACTGCCCCTGCCCCAATAATTACATTATCGCCTATTTCCACATCGCCTATAATACAAACATTAGCGCCAATATCAACATTATCTCCAATTCGCGGGCATTTGCTGAAACTGCCGTCGGCCAGTTTTTTATGGCCAATGGTGATGCTGTTGCGCAGCACACAGTTTTCGCCGATAACAACCCCCTGGTTAATCACCAGCGCATGCCCATGAAATAACGATAATCCCTTGCCCGCAGTAAGCTTGCGCGGCAGTTCTATGCCCCAGCACCAGTCCACAGTATAGCGGTAAAACAGCAGGTATAAATAAAATAGCACTTTAGCTACCATACTCCGGTTAATGAGCTGCGCCAGCCGGAACATAAACAGCACCAGTTGCCCCTTAAAGTTCTGCCGGTTTGCCTGCCAATCCTGAAATAAATAACTGAAAAAGTTCATTTTATAAGCCGCTTAGCTATGCCATGTGTTAATGTGTCCAAAAGTAAAGTTTTTCAGCAGAATATCAGCCCCGGCTAATTTTTAACCACAAACCACCGAGAGGCTTTGCAAACCATTATGCCCACTGGTTAAAAACAAGTTATTTAGTTTACCACAGAATTTACACCAATAAATTAAATAGTACTATACTTGTGTGAATGAAAGTTACCCTCATCAATACATCCGATGCCGGGGGCGGCGCACCTGCTGCCTGCCTGCGCCTGCTCAAAGCACTCGAAGGGCAGGATACGGATGTACAGCTTTTGGTTCAGCATAAAAAAACTGATGACCCAGGGGTTACAGGGACCGTCAAAACTTCAGCAGGCCGCCTAAAGGCAAAACTTAATTTTTTACGGGAACGGCTGCCATTTATCTTTTTTCACGAGAAGGATAAATCGGTACGGTTTGCTTTTTCAACTGCCAATGTGGGCACCAGTATAAAAAATGAACTGTTGGTTGCCGGTGCCGATATCCTGCACCTGCACTGGACAAATTCCGGCTTTCTTTCCGTAGCAAATATTCAGGAACTGGTTGATCTGGGCAAGCCCATAGTTTGGACACTGCACGATATGTGGGCGTTTACCGGCGGCTGCCATTATTCGGGCGAATGCAATCATTTTACCAACCAATGCGGCGATTGCTGGTTTTTGGGCGATGCGGGTAAAAACGATATATCGCACAGCGGCTGGCTGCGCAAGGCTGCTATGTATGCAGGCGCTAAAAACATCACTTTTGTAACATGTAGTAAATGGTTGGCTAACGTTGCCCGGCAAAGCGCTTTATTAAAAGATTTTCGCATCGAGGCCATCCCAAATCCTATTGATACCACTGTTTTTTCGCCGCAGGATAAGGTAGATACCAGGGAGAAATGGCATATAAACCCTTTTGCCAAAATTGTTTTATTTGGCGCCGCTAATATAAACGACAGGCGTAAAGGCCTGAAATACCTTATTGAAGCTTTGGGTATTTTGAAAACCGACTATCCCGAAACTGATTTTATTGAGGTGGTTATCTTCGGAAAAAACAAGCTTTTTGATGTTAGTCAGCTGCCGTTCAGGGCCCATGCGTTTGATCTGATCACCTCACAGCAGGAACTGGCCGAGATATACAGCCTGGCGGATGTTTTTGTAACGCCTTCGTTGGAGGATAACCTGCCCAACACGGTTATGGAGGCCATGTCATGCGGTACGCCTGTGGTAGCCTTTAACACGGGTGGCCTTCCCGAAATGATAGATCACCTGCAAAACGGGTACCTGGCGGAGTTTAAATCAGCCGCTGAATTTGCCGAAGGAATATTTGAGATACTTTATTCAGATTCGGAAAAGAATTTGTCGGTAAATGCACGGAATAAAGTACTTGAAAACTATAATAATGAAAAAGTAGCGCGGCAGTATATCGAAGTATATAAATCCCTTGTAAAATAATGGCAGCCCAACCCACATTATCGGTAATTACGGTGGTTTACAATAATGTGAACGATATAGGGCGTACAATGTATTCGGTACTTGATCAAACCTATGCCCATATCGAATATATCATTATCGACGGCCTTTCAACCGATGGTACGCTGGATATTATTAAACGCCATGAAAACCGTATAGCCAAACTCATCAGCGAAAAAGACGAAGGCATTTATGATGCCATGAACAAGGGCATAACCGTAGCAAAAGGAGATTATGTATTATTCATGAACTCAGGCGATGAGTTTTATGCCGCTGATACAGTCGCCTCCGTTTTTGCCGCTGCTGATAACGCAGACATTTATTATGGTGAAACAGAAATGATAACCGCCGGTGGCCAAAGCCTGGGGCAGCGCAGGCATAAGGCACCTGCATCATTCAACTGGCGCAGTTTTAAATATGGCATGAGCGTGAGCCACCAGGCCATTTATATCAGGCGCGCATTAATTGAACCCTACCACCCGCAATATCAGCTAAGCGCCGATATCGACTGGATTATCCGTGCAGCAAAAAGGGCCAAAATAATAGTTAATGTTAATCGTTATGTAGCCAGGTACCAGGTGGGCGGTATGTCGAAAACAAAGCACCGCCAAAGTTTACAGGAGCGTTTTAACATTATGAAATGGCATTATGGCCTGCTGCCAACCGTGTTTAATCATTTTGTTATTGCGTTTAATTTAGGCTGGTACTGGCTTAAAAACAGGAGGACAAATGATTAACAGGGTAGTATAATGGCTCAATTTGAGATAGACAGGCAAACCATTAATGATCTGGGCCTTTTTACTGCGGATGGCATATCGGTTTATTCTTTTTTCAATCACACCAAAACCATAGGCGGCGAAAATAAGCTAAGGCAGCTGATGGAAACCCCGTCAAATAATCTGCCGGTATTAAACTCCCGTAAACAATCTGTAAAGTATTTTTACGATAACAAACTAACGCTGCCCCTTAATAAAAAGGACATCGATTTTATTGAGTATTACCTGGCCTATAATGCCACGCCGTTAAAAACAAATATTATTGATGCCGCGCTTAGCAAAGTTAAAAATCAGCTAAGCCCTACTAACCATCATTACATCATCACCCAGGGTATAAGCGATCTTCATCAACTGCTTATCATTTTAAATGACTTTAATAACAGCTTAAAAATTGCAGATATCCCTTTGGCAATAAGTGATATTAAAATGCAATTAAGCAGTTTTTTGACTAAGCCCGACATTCAAAAGCTGGTATCAACCCGTCCGGGTAGTGAAATGCGCTTTATGAAAGTGAGCTATTATGATAACCTGTTCCGCAAGGTTGAAATAGCCGCTATAACAAGCCTGCTTAAAATGGTATACGAGCTGGATGCCTATATAGCAATTGCCAAAGCCGTTGAGCTACACGGGTTTTGTTTTGCGGATTATGACAGTTCAGCAGAACCTTATGTTAAAATATCAGGCTTATACCATCCCTGCATTAAAAATGCGGTAGTAAACAATGTGCTGATAGGGGAAGGGAAAAATTTGTTCTTTTTAACCGGGGCAAACATGGCAGGTAAATCGTCCTTTTTAAAAGCGCTGGGCATAGCGGTCTATCTGGCACAAGTGGGGTTCCCGGTACCTGCAACGGCTATCAATATCAGCCTGTTTAAAGGATTAATAACCACTATTAATTTATCGGATAATATAAACATCGGCTATAGCCACTATTTTAGCGAAGTTAACCGGGTAAAGCAAACTGCCCTTAAAATTAAGGAGCATGATAAGTTATTCGTCATTTTTGATGAGTTGTTCAGGGGCACTAATGTTAAAGATGCCTACAGCGCATCACTGGCAACAATAACAGCGCTCTCCAAAATAAAGAACAGCGCTTTTTTAATATCCACCCATATTGTTGAAATTGCTGATGAACTAAAGGCGTTTGAAAACATTGCTTTTAAATACTTTGATTCCAGCATAAACAACGGGCAACCCGTATTCGATTTTAAACTAAGGGACGGGGTATCATCCGAAACACTCGGCTATTTTATTTTCAAAAATGAAGGTATAATTGAGATACTGGAGCAGGCAGCCGGGAAAAGAATTATGGATAATTAAGAAACGCCATTCCTTTTATATTAGCTTCAACAAAATAGTAATAAACATTACTATTTTGTTGAAGCTAATATAATGATGGGTGAATACAATTTAAGCTTTTTTCTTCGCAGCAGGTTTCTTTGCTTCCGGTTTATGCTCCGGTTGCTTGTCTGCCGGTTTTTTAGCTGATGTTTTCTTTTCTTCTGTCTTTCTTCTGCGGTTTTCTGCATAAGCGCCGCCACCCAAAGCAACCAGCAGTAAAATAGATCCGGCCAGCGAAATACCCTCACCCGCATAATATGATTCCGGATGGAAAATAAATTCAACCTTATGGTTGCCTACGGGTATTACAGCCGCACGCAGCAAATAATCGGCACGGAAGTAAGGTTGTTCCTTACCATCTACCAAAAATTTCCAGCCTTCTTTATAATATATTTCAGAAAATACCGCTACCTGTGTTGTTGTGGAGCCTGTTTGATAAGTGAGGTGCTCCGGTTCGTAGCTGGTAAGTGTTATGGTGGCATTAGGGTCAATACCTAAGGTGCCGGCAGCATCAATTATGCTTTTGTATTGCTTATCGACAATAACCTCGTCTGTGGCCCCAAAACTGCTGATGGCCTGCATTTCCTGGTCGGCGTTATTAGCAAATTTAACACTCTTTACAAACCACGCATGGCCGCATGCTGTTGTATTGGCATTCATAGCCACTGCGCCCGTTCTTTGGTCGGCGGTTAAAATGTATTTGGTATTCAGCATATCCAAAACATCCCTGTTGTAGCTGTTGGTATCAGCCGGGTTACCGCGCCTGAACTGGTTATCGATCAACTCATCAAAGCGTTTTAACTTAGCAGCATGATAGCCGCCTATGCTCTTGTAAAAATAGGAGGTGCCCGCATTGGTAAACGGATCGCCCATGCTCAGGTCAAGCACACGATAATCCGGGTCGGGGTCGCGCAAAATGATCTCGTCAATCTGGCGCATTTTTACCGGCTGTGCAACATCGTCTTTATTAACAAAGTTATTGTCGTTCAAATAGCGCCTGTCAACCCCCCACATATCTATCAAAGTGATCGCTAAAAATGCTACGGCAGCAAGTGTTATATTTATTTTTTGTTTAATAAATGCCCATAATAAGCCAAAGGCTATAACAACAAAAATAAGCGAACGGATAGCATCGGCACGCTCCAGCCCTTCACGGTCGCTTACCAGGCCGGTAGCTACGCCGTTAGCGAGGGCGCTGTTGCCTTTAAACGCTTGTGTTAAGCCGTCAACAAGTGTCTGGTATTGATCATTCTTAAAGCTGAAAAATACTTCAGGAACGGCTATCAGCACTAAAAGCAGGCCGCCGGTAATATAAAAGGCAATTTTTACCCATTTAAATACCCATGCTTTATCCTTTGTGTTAATCACTTCCTGCACGGCCATAAACGCCAGCAGCGGGAAACACAGCATGGCCACCGCCAGTATAGATTCAACCGCCCTGAACTTATTGTACATGGGGAAGTAGTTGAAGAACAGGTCGGACAGATAAGGCCAGTTTCGGCCAAACGATAGCAGCATTGTTAATACCACAGTACCCAGCAGCCACCATTTAAGCCGGTCTTTTACAATTAAAAGCCCCAGTATAAACAGAAAACAAACAACGGCCCCAAAATAAAACGGCCCGCTGGTAAATTGCTTGCCGCCCCAGTAGGTTGATATACCGCTCTGCCCCAGTTGCTGCACAATACCTTCGGCATTTTCTTCAGGTATATTATTGGCAACCAGGTTTTTGGTCATGTTTGAATTCGGGATATTGATGGCGTCCAGGTCTGATGAGCCACCATAAGCATTAGGCACCAGGAACGTTAAGCATTCGCCAACCCCCTGGCTCCAGGCATAAGCATAATCTTTAGGCAGGCCATTGCTTGGCTCACTGGTGTGCTGCGTAAGGTTTGAGGGGCCGCGATTGGTTTCCCTGCCATATTCGGCCGTCGTCCAAAGCATGGATGCATTAACAGCCACGCCTAACAGGGTAGCCACCACTAAATAAATAAGCGATTTGCCAAATGGTGCCAGCCCTTTGGTTTTTATGGCATGATATAACTCAATTATTACGAGTATCAATATTGATAATAGCAGATAATAAGTCATTTGGATGTGATCGGCACGTATTTCCATCGCCAAAAAGAAGGCGGTTATTGCTCCGCCCAGTAAATATTTGCCGCGGAATGTTAAAATGATGCCCGCAATTACAGGCGCAAAAAATGCAATGGCATAAGCCTGGTTGGCGTGCCCGGCATCAATTAATATAAAGTTGTATGACGAAAATGCAAATGCCAAAGCCCCCGCTGCCGCAAGCCAGGGGTTCAGGTTTAAAACACAAAATAATAAATAAGCGCCTAACAAGCACAGCAACACGGTATCAACCGGGTTGGGGAAAATGTCTTTTAAGCCCTGTATAATATAACTGGTGATATTATTTGGATAAAGCACATGGATTTGGTAGGATGGCATACCGCCGAACATACTATTTGTCCATAATGGTTCATGCCCGGTTTTGGCACGGGTATCCATGATCTCTTTTTGCATGGATTGCGCCCGCTGCACATCGCCCTGGGCTAAAGCCTTACCCTGTACTAAGGGGTTAAAAAAGTAGGCGTATGAAATTGCTATTAAAATTACGGTAATAATAAGGTGGATACTATTACGCTTGAACCAGTTATTCATTCAGGATTTTTTAAAATGGAAATAATATTTTCAAAAATAGAAAATAGAACGGGAAAAGGAATTATAAGTTAAAAGGATTTGCTTTGAAGCACTATTGTTACTTCATCCGTGCAATGTGGTCAATAAAATGATTTAAAAGGCGTATTATTTATGCCTTTTTCTTTTTATGGTCGGTATATAAAGCGCCGCCTAATGCCGCGATCAGCAAAACAGAACCCGCCAACGAAATATCCTCGCCGGCATAGTAAGATGCCGGGTGGAAGATAAATTCAATTTTATGATTACCGGCCGGGATAGCTGCCGCACGCAGCAAATAATCGGCACGGAAATAGGGCTTTTCTGCACCATCTATAAGCATTTTCCAGCCCCTGTTGTAATATATTTCTGAAAATACAGCTATTTTAGGCGCAGGTGTATTGCTTTGATATACTAAATGATCGGGGTTATAGCTGGTAAGTTTAATGCTACCGGTAGTATCCGTAGCCGATGGGTTGGTAGTAATGAGGTTTTTATATTGCTGATCAACAATAGCAGTATCCCTTGGTGTAAAGGCGGTAATAGCAGCCATTTCTTCATCAGCATTGTTTACATATTTAATGCTTTTTATGAACCAGGCATGCCCACAGGCCCCCGGGTTTTTTTGAACCGATAGCGCCTGCGTTTTTTGATCGCCGGTAATAATGTATTTGGTATTCAGCATATCCAGCACATCAATATTTACCGTTCTGGAAAACTGGTTATCAATCAGTTCATCATAGCGTTTTAACCTTGCTGCCGAATAGCCCCATACCGATTTATGGTAGAACGAGGTTAACAGGTCATATTTTTGGGATTGTGTAAGGTCAACCACCCGGTAGTCCGGGTCGGCATCCTGGTTTATTTCCTGGTCAACCGGGCGCATAGGCGGCACTACCGAGTCTTGTTTATCTGCAAAGCTGCTGTCCGAAAGATAACGTTTATCCACCTGCCACAGGTCTACCAAAATAAGCGCAAGAAAGCTTAGCGATAGCGCAGTAGCACTGATCTTTTGCTTTACAAATGCCCACAAAATACCAAATGCTATCACCACAAAAATAAGCGAACGTATGGCATCTGCTTGTTCAAGCGATGTTCTGTCTTTTATCAGGGCGTTGCCCACGCTTTCAGCCGTAGCGCTGTCGCCCTTCATAGCTTGTGTAAGTGCGGTTATGCTGGTAGCCTGGTCGTGCGGTTTAAAGCTTAACAAAACACCTGGTATTACAATGAGTATCAGCAGCAGGCCACCGGTGATATAAAAAGCTAATTTCAGGTTTTTCCAGATGAATGCTTTGTTGGCATTGGTGGTCAGCTCCTGTATAGCCAGCAGCGCCAGTATCGGGAAAGCCAGCCCGGTTACCGCCAGAATAGATTCAACTGTACGGAATTTGTTATACAGCGGGAAATAGTTGAAAAATAAGTCGGACACGTACGGAAAATTTCCACCGAACGAGAGCAGCATGGTTAATACCACGGTACCCAGCAGCCACCATTTAAGCCGGTCTTTTACAATTAAAAGCCCCAATATAAAAAGAAAGCATATAACGGCGCCGAAATAATAAGGGCCGTAAGTAGATGGCCTTTTATCGCCCCAATACAACGAAAGCCCCGGGAAACTGCCAATTTGCTGCACCGCGTTTACCGCCTGATCTTCGGATGCACCCTTATCAGTAAATACCTTTGCTATTGCCGAATTTGGATCGGCTGCGCTGGTTACTGAGCCGCCGCCCGATGCGTTGGGTACTAAAAAAGTAAAACTTTCGCTTACGCCCTGGCTATATTGGTATGCATAATCCTTTGGCAGGCCATCGCTTGGCTCGGTAGTATGCTGTGTAAGGTTTGATTTTCCGCGAATGGTATCCTTGCCATATTCATAAGTGCTCCAAAGCAATGATGCGTTTACCGCTAATGCTATTACAATTGCAGCACCTGTAAATGCAATGGCTTTTATAAAGCCAGTTGTTGTTTTGCTTTTTATGGCGTGATACAGCTCAATGCCGAACAGTATCAATATGGATAGCAGCAGGTAATAGGTCATTTGCACGTGATTGGCACGTATCTCCATGGCCAAAAACAATGCTGTGAGCGATCCGCCCAGCCAGTACCTGCCCCGCAAGGTTAATAGTATGCTTGCCAGTAAAGGTGCAAAAAAGGCAATAGCAAATGCCTGGTTAGTATGCCCCGCAACTAATAGAATGATATTGTACGATGAAAATGTAAAAGACACTGCACCCGCGGCTGCCAGCCAGGGGTTAAGCTTTAATACACTAAACAAAAAGTAGGTGCCCAATAATAGCAGCAATACAGTATAAATAGGGTTAGGGAAGATAGCTGTAAGCCCCTTTACCACCCAGGTAGTTGCATTATCAGGGTATGGCGCCCATATCTGGAAGGTAGGCATGCCGCCAAATAGCTGGTTGGTCCATAAAATGGTGGTGTCTTTGGCCCGGTAATCGTTAATTTCTTTTTGGGTCGATTCAGCGCCTACCACATCGCTTTGCCCCAGGGTTTTTCCCTCAAAAGCAGGTGTGAAATAAAGAAAGGAAATTGCCAGGAAAACACCGGTAACAGCCAGGTGAATGCCGTTACGCTTAAGCCAATTATTCATGTATGGACTTTAAAATGGAAAATAATATTCCAAAAATAGGAAATAGAACGGGAAAAGGAATTATAAGTTAAAAAGGATTTGCTCCGCAATTTTGCGCCTTTGCCTTGATCAGGAAAAACATTCCGATCATGATGATAAGGGTGATGATGTAAGCTATAACCCGCAGGCGGTTATATGATTCACGGTCTTTGCGGATGTTAAAAAAATTATACACAGCCAGCAGGCCTAAAGCTACCCAGAAAAACCAGTTAATGGTACAGCCCACAAATAACGATACCGATATGGTAAACACCGTGAGATTTGAAATAATAAGCAGCGTTGACTGGGGCGTGCCGTAATGCCTCCGCTTATAAACTTCTTCGGGCAGCATAATTATTTTATTTCCTCATAATCAATAAAATCGCCTTCCGAATCGGGTACCGAACCTTTTTTTTGCTGTGGAATATAATCAACCTTTATTTTGCCCGCCTGTGTGTTACGGGTGTTATTTTGCGGCTGCTGATTTTGCTGATAGTGTTGTTGCGCGTTGTTCATTACTTTTTGAAAAAGCATAGGCATTACTATACGCACAAGCATGCGTATAATGTATAATATAACAACGGTTATGATCAGGAATTCTAAAAGTTCCATTGTGTTTAAAATTAAGCTTACAAATATAATATTATAACGTGAAAATTGTTTTGTTATGATTTACGTTGTTTTTTTGACAAACGATTGATTTGTTTGTTACAAGCTGAATTTAAGATTTGATGATGTGACAATTTGATGATAATGATTCGTTTTTCAAATCAAATTCCGGCGAATACAGTTTCCAGATCGAGCTTAAAATCAGGAAGTATAGTGGTAGTAATTATATCACCAACGGTCATTAAGCGTGAAGGCTGATATTGTTCCTCAACTAAGGTGTATTTTAAAAATGTTTTATCCTGCGGGGATATGATCCAGTATTCTTTAATGCCCGATTCTTCATATACTTCATATTTATTGCGGAGCTCCTTCTCGTTGTTGCCCGGTGAAAGTATTTCAATAACAATATCGGGTGCGCCAATACAGCCGCGTTTATCTAATTTGCGCAGATCACATATAACACAAATGTCTGGTTGTACTACTGTGTAAATCTTCTCATTACTTTTTTCAACTTTACGTGGTAACCTTACATCAAAAGGGGCTGTATAAACTTTACAAGGCTTTCCTTTCAAATAATCAAATAACTCATAAGATACTACCGCCGAAATATCCTGATGATATAGGTTCGGGGCAGGTGTCATTTTAAATATTTTGCCTTTTATCAATTCCAGCCTGTCCTCAAAAGTCCATTGCAGGTAATCGGCATAACTATAAGTTTTTGAAAGATCAAGATCCGACAATTGCATAATTCACAGTTTATTCAAAAATAATAAATAATGTGCAGATGTGTGCATATTATGTGGAGTTCTGTGAATTCACGATGTGCAAATATGTGAATCATCCGCACATCCAAAAATCAACCAAACTTCTCTTCCATCATCTTTTCCAGTGCAAACATTTCATCGCGCAATTTGGCGGCTAACAAAAAATCCATGTTTTTGGCGGCGGCAAGCATATCTTTTTTTGTATTTTCTATTGATTTTTTCAGATCAGGCTTGGTCATGTATTGCACAATAGGATCGGCAGCCAGCGTAATCATGTCATTTTCAACATAAGCCTGCTGTACACCGCCTTTAAAATCAACTACCGATGTTTGCTCAATAATTTCCTCGCGCGATTTACCTACGGTTAGCGGTGTTATACCATGTTGCGTATTATGTGCAATTTGTATGTCGCGCCTGCGGTTGGTTTCGTCCATCGTTATCTGCATGGAGTCGGTTATCTTATCGGCATACATAATTACCCGCCCGCGGTCGTTACGCGCAGCGCGGCCAATAGTTTGTATCAATGAGCGTTCCGATCTCAAAAAACCTTCCTTGTCTGCATCCAGAATGGCCACCAGCGATACCTCGGGCAAATCGAGCCCCTCGCGCAGCAGGTTAATACCTATCAATACATCAAATTCGCCTAAGCGCAAACCCCTCAAAATCTCCACGCGCTGCAGCGTTTTTACTTCGGAGTGTATATAGCGGCACTTAATGCCCAGCCTGTCCATATATTTTGCCAGTTCTTCGGCCATGCGTTTGGTAAGGGTGGTAACCAGTATGCGGTCGCCCATTTTTATGGTTTTATCCACCTCGTCCAGCAGGTCGTCCACCTGGTTAATTACCGGGCGCACCTCAATTATGGGGTCGAGTAACCCGGTTGGGCGTATAACCTGTTCAACAACTACCCCTTCCGATTTTTCCAGTTCGAAATCGCCGGGTGTTGCGCTCACGTAAATGGTTTGCGGCGCCAGGCGTTCAAACTCCTGGAAATTTAGCGGCCGGTTATCCAAAGCCGCAGGCAAACGGAACCCATACTCCACCAATGATATTTTGCGCGACCTGTCCCCACCGTACATCGCCCTAATCTGCGGTACGGTAACATGGCTCTCGTCAATAACCATCAAGTAATCTTTCGGAAAATAATCAAGCAGGCAAAAGGGCCTTGCACCTGGCAACCGCCCATCAAAAAAACGCGAATAATTTTCAATGCCCGAGCAATAGCCCAGTTCGCGTATCATCTCCAGATCGTAATTAACCCTTTCTTCCAGGCGCTTCGCTTCCAGGAAACGCCCATCATCAATAAACTGTTTTTTGCGGGTTTCCAGTTCTTCCTGTATGGCCCAGATAGATTGTATAAAACGTTCGCGCGGCGCCACATATAAATTGGCAGGGTAAACTACCATATGCGTCATTTTTTCTATGGTTTTGCCGGTGCCGATATCAAAAGTGCTCAGTTCCTCAATATCATCTCCGAAAAACGATACACGGTAGGCAAAATCCATATAGGCCGGAAAAATATCCACTATATCGCCCTTTACACGGAATGTACCACGCTTAAAATCAGCCGTGGTACGGGCGTACAATATCTCCACAAGCCTATGCAAAAACGCATTGCGGCTAATGCGCGTACCTACCGCAAATTTAAATACGGAAGCCGCGAAATCGTCTGGGTTGCCCATACCGTAGATGCAGGAAATGGACGATACCACGATCACATCGCGCCTGCCCGACATTAATGCCGAGGTAGTACGCAAGCGCAGTTTTTCTATCTCCTCGTTTATCTGCAGGTCTTTTTCTATATAGGTGTTTGACGATGGTATGAATGCCTCGGGCTGGTAGTAATCATAATACGATACAAAGTAATTGACCGCATTCTCCGGAAAAAACTGCTTAAACTCGCCGTAGAGCTGCGCAGCAAGGGTTTTATTATGGCTCAATATCAGCGTTGGCTTTTGCGTTTGCTGAATAACGTTGGCCACCGTAAACGTTTTGCCCGAGCCGGTAACACCCAGCAGGGTTTGGTAAGTATCGTTATTATTAATCCCCTCAACCAATTGGCGAATGGCCTCGGGCTGGTCGCCGGTGGGTTTGTATATTGATGTTAAATTAAAATCCATTTGACTTATAAAGGTACGGAATTAGTGATTAGTTAACCAGTGAACATTGATTAGTTTACAATGTAATAACCAAAACGGATGATGGATGTTCGTTTTTGTTTTGGTGCAAAATTAATGGGTGGTTATGACAACGGTATGTCAGTAGGAAGATTTCGGATTTGGGAATTTCGATTTAGGATTTTAAAAAGGAATTGCTCTTCGTTCCCGCAGAGTCTCTCGATAGAGGACTCTGCATAACTATACAGAGCGAAGAACATGCATACGTTCGCAGGGTCCTCTATCGAGAGACCCTGCGAGAACTTTTAATAATGGGTGGTTATGACAACGGTATGTCAGTAGGAGGGTTTCGGATTGAGGAATTTCGATTTCGGATTTTAAAAGGAACCGCTCTTTGTTGGAGTTGTCCCCAACAAATCTCCGATGCTTGTGAATCATAAAAATCATCGTGCTTGTTGGAGACAATTCCAACAACGGCGAGAGAGGGGTATCGACAACGGTATGTCAGCAGGGGATTTCAGATTTGGGAATTACGATTTCGGATTTAGCGAATGAAAACCTTAATTTTGAATTTGTCTGCCAATGATATGAAATCCGCAATTGAACATCCAAAATCCGAAATAAAAAAATACAAACACATCTTCTTCGACCTCGACCACACTATCTGGGATTTTGATAAAAATGCTGAGGAAACGTTATACGAGTTGTACGCCATCCATCAGCTTAAAAACATCGGCCTGCATTCCGCTGAGTTATTTATAGAAACCTATACCCGCAACAACCATCACCTTTGGGCGCAGTACCATGTTGGCGCTATCACCAAAGATTACTTGCGTGAGGCGCGTTTCAAAACCACTTTTTTAGAATTAGGCGTGCATCCGGATGTGATTCCAGTAGGTTTTGAGGATGAATATGTAAAGCTTTG
>Ga0302315_10003557_pt1 | contig 13993 bp, 14 predicted proteins | sample III_Palsa_N3_1_FD_200532 | JGI IMG/M metagenome (GOLD analysis project Ga0302315, IMG submission 200532) | Peat permafrost microbial communities from Stordalen Mire near Abisko, Sweden - III_Palsa_N3_1 | ecosystem: Environmental > Terrestrial > Soil > Palsa > Peat permafrost | place: Sweden... | reverse complement strand
ATCTATTACTAACAAATGTTTTCTCGACAAGAATTGAAAGATATTGAAACTAATTTATCAAAAGATGATGGGAAATTATTTTTAGTTATTAATAATATTAATGGAACTATAGTTGAAGGAATTTTTTATTGTTTATATCTTACATAGTAAGTAACAAAGATAAGGCATCTAATTATATAATTAGAGAATGTATCAATACTTGTCTTTGTGTTTATGAAGATTATCTTACAGATTGTAAAGATTCAAATGAAACTCCTCAATCGTTTGAGAAAATCGTTAGAGATAATTTGTTTTATTCTCAAATAATTGATATTACATATTTAAATTTAAAATTAGATATTCCTATTTATATTATTAAAAGTGGGAATCATAATGTCTTTGGGTGTCCCACACATTATTTAACAAACGATTTAGAAAAATGGAAAAACTCAATGAAAATGTGTAAAATGAATACTGATTCTTGGATGAATGAATGTATTGCTAAAATCGATCCAGAATTAGAAGATTATGACGAATGTTTTGTTTTAACTGAAGATGAACAAAAAGAACAGAAAGAATAAATTTAATTATTATTTATGAAAATAATAATTAATAAATAAATGTTTTCTGAACAATACTTAGAAGATTTTGAAAATAAGTTACTGAAAGATGATGGTAAATTATTTGTAGTGTTTGACCAATTTTCAAATAAAATTGAAGGAATTTTTACAAGTAAAAAAAATGCGAATGAATTTGTAATTAAATGTTGTATTGCTATTTGTCTTTGTGGTCATGAAGACTATCTTGATGTATGTGAAAAATGGAATATGATTGCATTTACATTTGAGCAATTGGTAAAAACAAAATTACTTAATTTTGTAGTAATTAATATTTCTGAAATGTTAACATCTGAAAAATATAAATTAAAATTAAATATTCCAATTTATGTTTTACAAAATAATATTAAGAATTATCCATATCAGTATTTAACAAATAATTTGAATAAATGGAAATATTATTCAAAAACCGATGATGAACAATTGATTAAAGATGCAATAGTTAAAATTGATCGATTTGTAGATTATCATGAATTTTATGTAGCAGCAGTAGAAAAAAGAAAACATAAACAACTTATGTTATTTCCAAATTTAAAAAAAGAAAATAATATTATTACTCATATACTAAGAACTCAAGTTTGGAATAAATATATTGGGAAAAAAATAGGAGCAATTAATTGTCCATATTGTTGTGTTAATGAAATAGCACAATTAAATTTTGAATGTGGTCATGTTATTGCTAAAGTAAATAATGGAACTAATGATATAGATAATTTAAGACCAATTTGTAATAAATGTAATAAATCATTAGGATCAAAAACTATGGATACTGAAAAATGGAAGACTGGTTTAGATAAACAACTTTAATTAATTTATTAAATTTAATAAATTAATCACTATCAATTGATTTAATTGGAAACATTGGTGTATATCCATTTTTCAAACTTACTGATTTATTGAGATTTTCAATTGTTTCGTTGTGATGATCATCAGCAATTTTCTGGTGTTTTTTTTTGTATTCATCAATATCTTTTTGTTTTTCCTTTGCTATTAGTTCATCATTTTCTCTCATTTTTTTTCTTTGTTCTTCTTTTGATAATAAAGGATCTGTTCTAATATAAATTAACATTGTTTTAGTTCCCGGATGTTCTGGATCTCCAAGACAAATTTTTCCTTCCGTTTTTCTTTGTATTTCTTTTAAAGCATCAGCTTTCATAATTCTTTCCATATCAAGGATAATTGGATCTTCTATTCTTTCATCTTCTTGCCTTTCTTCTTCTTTAATTTCATTTTTAATTTTATCATTTTTAATTTCATTTTTTATATCTTTATTTTTACCTAATAATATTTTTTCATATTTATCAAGAATTTCATTTTTCTCAATTTTTTCTTTTTTAATTCTTTCGTCTTCATCTTTTTTTTTCAATTCCATTTTTTCTTTCTCTTTTTTTGCTTCTGCTTTTTCTCTTTCATATTGTTCTTCTTCTGTTTCATCAATATATTCACCATTATCGTTCTCATTATTCAGATCATCTTCAGTTTCTTCTTTAATTGTAAAATTTTCATAATCATTTTCTTTCAATTCATTATCATTTACCTTTAATTTGTTTTTAATTTTATTATTATCTCCATTTTCTTGTTCATCATTTTCTATTTCTTGTTCTTTTTTATTATCATTATTTTCTTGTTCATCGTCACTTTCTATTTTTTGTTCATTGTAACTTTTTATTTCTTGTTCTTTTTTGTTAGTATTATTTTCTTTTTCATTATCACTTTCTATTTCTTGTTCATCGTCACTTTCTATTTTTTGTTCTTTTTTGTTAGTATTATGTTCTTTTTCATTATCACTTTCTATTTCTTGTTCATCGTCACTTTCTATTTCTTGTTCATTTTTATTAGTATTATTTTTAATTTCATTATCACTTTCTATTTCTTGTTCTTTTTTGTTAATATTATTTTCTTGTTCATCATCACTTTCTATGTTTTGTCCTTTTTTGTTAGTATTATTTTCTTGTTCATCATCACTTTCTATTTCTTGTTCATCGTCACTTTCTATTTCTTGTTCTTTTTTATTAGTATTATTTTTAATTTCACTATCATTTTCTTGTTTGTTATTTCTTATTTCTTTTTCTTCAAATATAATTTCATTTTTATCATCTTTAAATATAATTTCAACAATCGGAGAATTTTTTCTTTCCAACTTTTTAAAATATTTATCGGCTGCTTTTTTCGATTTCTCATCTTTTTCTTTTTGTAATTGTTTTACTCTTTTTTTTTCTTCATTACATTTTTTTTCATATATTTCATCTGGATCTTCTTCTACAACATCATATTTAATATCCGTTAAATCGATAACTTTCTTTCGTTTCTTTTTTAAATGACGTTTATTTATTTTTGTTTTGACTTTTTCATACAATAAATTATCTCTTATTTGATCTTTTGTTTCTTTATTTTCAACTTTTATTTCATTATTTTTTTCTATTTCAATTTTTGTTGTTCTTTCATCTATAGAAGCATATGTTAATTTGGCCAAAGCATTCCAATAAACAGATTCTGTTCCATCTTTTTTTAATTTCATTATTTGTCTACAGAAATTAGAATAATTTTTCAATGTTTCATCACTTGCGTCGTCGGGTGGAATTAATTTTTTCATTATAAAAGAAAGAGGATCCTTAGCATATGGTAATAGGGTTTCTGTAAATTTTTTTGCTTGTATATCTGTAATTATTTCATTATTATCACCTCTAAATTTAAAAGTTCCTCTTGATTTATCAGTACATAATAATCCCAACATATTATTTTCCTTATTTTTTATAATATGATCAAATGTGAATTGTGCCAATCCCTCAATTCCATTTCTTAAATCTTTTACTTTTAATTTTTCAAAAACATTAGTTAAATGTTCTTTGGATAAATCCATAATAAAAGATGGATTTACAATAGTAATAGTTTGATTATTTGTCTGTGTATTCTTGATAATTTTCTTTGGTTCTGTTGCTTTTTTTAATAAAAAAGTATTAGTTTCATCCATTTTTTCAAATTGTTCTTGTTTCCAATCTTCTAAATCATCAATTTTATTTTCAAGTTGATTAATTTTTTCTTCATATTTATTTTCCTTTCTTTTATATTCATTTATTATTTGTTTATATTTAATTTCGTTTCTTTTATATTCATTAATGATTTGTGTGGAATTATGTAATTCATCAATCAATTTATTTTTTTTATATTCATCTTGATTAATCAAACATCTTTTCGATTTATAATGCCTTTCTAATCGATATTTATTTGATATCGTTACTGAACAATAAATACAGAAACACTCAGTTTCATCTTCACTCATTTATTATTTATTAATAGTATTTTTAAATATTAATATTTAAAAATACTATTAGGAAAAATAAGAAAATTAGTCTAAATTACACTTTAAATTTTTTCTAAATTAGGTAATATTAGGCAATATTAGGAAAAAATAGGTAATTAATTTAAAAATACTATTAGGAAAAATAAGAAAATTAGTCTAAATTACACTTTAAATTTTTTCTAAATTAGGTAATATTAGGCAATATTAGGAAAAAATAGGTAATTAATTTAAAAATACTAATGATCATTTTTAATTTCCCAACAAGTTGTAATAGAAAAAGTTTCAACACACACACAAGCATTAAAAATTACATCACAGTAAATTTTTATACTATATATTTATGTTATATTATTCATATTTTTATAAAAATTAAATATAATCTTTAATATAATCTTATTTCTAATTTACTATATCAAAAGTTATGCCTAATTTACCTCGCTACATTAAAATTTAAGGCTTAATTTAAACTAATTACCTCATTTTTCTTCATTTTGCCTCGTTTTTAAAAACGAGGCAAAATATTAATTCTGAACATTTTGGACATTTCAAATAGTTTAATCTACAAAAAACTAATTTTTTAAATTTTTAATCATCAATATTAAAAATTTATTCTTCATAAAAACCATAAAATGATTGATCTTGTATTACTTTTACAATTTGATTTTTACTCTTCATTTTATTTATATCAATTTATTTCCAATCATTTAGATGTTGTGTTTATTTTAACAATTTTTACTTTTTTATTTTTATATTCAAATCGATTGTATAAATTAAAATTAAAAAAATATAAAGAATTAAAAAAATATAAATATAAATATCTCAATTTGAAAGAAAAAATGGTTTCCGTTAATTATTCATATAATGAATTAGTTCGCCAATATAATAAAGAATATTTGAATAATAATTATGATGAATTGAAAGAAGAATATGAAAATATGGTTATACAAAAAATTAAATTTAAACGTAAATTTTTAAAAATGTGTAGAAAAAATAAAAATAAAACAAGGAAATTAAATGAAACTAATTATGATTTTTTAACTTTTTATAATACCTATCAAAATCTATATAACCAATTATTAATAACTTCCAATAATCTCAAAATTTCAACTTCACAATTCGATGATCTCCAAAATACTTATTTACAACTCTATGAAAAATTAAATGATTTAAAATCTAATAAAGATTTAAAATTAAATGAAAATAAAGATTTAAAATCTAAAAAAGAAGAATTTAAAAATTTTCAATATATTGAAAACGAAAATAAAGAAAATAAGAAAGAATTTGATCAATATGTTAGTTATGATTTATATACAAAATTATGTAATATTATTAGTTCTCATAATAAATTATCGGAAATTCAACAAAATTCTAATTATGAATATAAAGATTCTGATTTAAAATTAAATTATGAAAATAATGAAAACAATGAATTACTCAAAGTATATATTAGTAATGAACAACATGAAAAGGAAATACATCAAAATAATAAAGGATTAAAAAATATTCTAATAAATTTAGGTCCTATTCGATATATCGATAAATCAAAAATAAAACAAGATTATACTTATTATAAAGTCATTTTTCAATTACATTTTACTAGATTTGTTCCTTTTATTGGGTATTTATTTGACATTCATTCATCATATTATCATCATTTTAAAGTAGAATCATACGAAGAGGGATTATCATTGATTTCATATTTAAAAACAGATCTTGTCAAATATTTGATAAATGCTGAATCAATTCCATTACCTCCTTTAGATCGTCAATGGAATAATGAAAGTGTTTATGAATTTTTTGGTATTGATAATGAATTAATTTTATATATCAAAAATTGTTTAGTCGATAGAAATAAATATTCCTAAAATTAAATCAATAAAACTGATTTTTTAATTTAATAAATAATTATAACAATTATTTATTTCTCACATAAAATGTCTCTTATTGAAAATCCTGTTGATAGTTTAACTGAAAGTATTGATACATTACATAATCCGATAAATGAAACTACTAAACTTTTAAAGAGACAATTATTTTATCAAAAATATAAAATTCATTTCTTTTATGTTTTAATTATTTCTTTATGTTTATTTAATATTTCTATTAATTTTTATTCAGGTAATGGTATTCAATATGAAAATCCATCTTCTATTATTAAAACTTCTTGTAATAATTCAATTAGTAATTTTACATTAGTTTGTCCAAATCGATTTAATAAATGTTATCTTTATTCAAAAGATTATACTGTATATAATTGGTGGAATATTAGTTTGGAATTATTTATTATGATGGCAGTAGCAATAGAACTTTATATTTATAAATTCAAATCTCTTACAAGTTCTTTATCTGAAAAATATAAATCGTTTTTGACTAATCTTAATGTTTGGAACAAAGCAAATGCTGTTATTTTAATTTGGAGTTGTATATATTATTTTTGTATTCCGATTTTAATTTATCGTAATAATGATTTATGTGGGGCTGATCAAACTTGTGATTTTAAATTTAATAATTTTGATTGTGATGAAGTTAATAAATATTGTGATGATATTTTATTTAAAACTTGTATTAATAATGGAACATTTACTTTTAATTATGAAAATACAAATGTTATTAATGAATTTAGATCAAGTCAATTATTTTTATCATATTTATATATTCCTGTTTTCATTTTTACAATGATAAATATGTATATTACTTACTATGTAAGAGATAAACAATAAGAAACAATAATTGACCATATCTAAATGAAACCAAATAAATTTTTATATTTACATAATAATAAATTCCAATTATCTTAAAAATAACATCATTATATTCAAATTCTAAAACCATTTTGATTAATATAAAATATTAATCAAATAATAAGAAAAACTGACTTTTTAATAAATAGTAATTATTAAATTACTATTTCTACAATATTACTTTTATTAATAAAAGTTCGAGTGAACTTTTATCCGACTTTGTTATTAACAATGGATGAAGAAATAATTGATTTTTTAAATAAGGAAAAGACATATAAAATCGAAAAAATACAAGTAGACGATCAAAATTATCAAAATGATCAAAATAATTATAATATAATATGGGGAATTAAAAATCCGTTAGATGTTAAATTATTATTTTATATTGAAATTGATTTAAAATCGGATAGAGGAAGATTTGTATTAGAAGTTAAAAATAAAAAACATATAATATATGAGAAATGTATAGATTCATGTTTGGCGAGAATTATGGATTTAGAAAAAAGTATAGTAAAATGTTGGGATGATAGAAGATTTACAATTCCGTCATATATAATTCATTGGTTTCATGATATTATACCAGATATACACGAAACTATTTATATGGCAGAAATTAAAAGTATTGATCTTAGAAAAAAAATTGAATTGGAAAAAAGAAGATTAACAATGATAGCAGAATGTTCAGATTGTAAAGAACCATTAGAATTTGATGATCCATTTTTTATATATAAACAAGGAGATGGAAACGACAACGATAATAATGAATGGATAAGATTTAGAAATAAAGATGAAAATTTAAATAATAAAATAGTAAAATGTTTATTATGTGTTTAATTAGTCTTTCATTTTTCTTTTATGTTTTTTAATTAAAAAATTTATAATTATCATTTATAATTATAAATCTTACTTGAAAATATGATTATTCTTTCCATAATTCATAATTTATTATAAAATCTATCATATTTTGTGTTCCCATAGAACTATTACAACTACTACATATAGGTCTTAAATTTTCTATTATTTCTTTTCCACCATCTTTTTCACTTACAACATGACCACAATGATGATCATCACTATATATTTCGGTTATCCGACAGCAATAACATTTTCCTATACGAGATTCTTTTCCATTTGGAATATATTTATTCCAAACTTTAGTTTTAATACGTTTTGGTATTTTTCGTTTTTTCTTTACTTCATTATTTTCTTTTTCTTTTTGGAGATCAAATTTGTTTTTTAATATACTGTTTAATATTTTTAAATCTTTTAATTTTTCTATAGGATTAATATGTTTAATTATATTTTTTTGTATATATTTAATTAACGATGTAATATATTCAGCCATACACTCCATATTATAATCATATTTTTTATTAATATTTTCAATAGTTTTCTTTAGACAAATAATTTCTTGTTCTTGTTCTTCTAATTTGTTCATAGTACTTTTCAGTATTTTGTTACTATGTTGAAAATTAAGTGTAAGGTCGGAAAAATATTTGTTATTAAAAAATTCTCTTTTTATATTTTTACACATTTCCGTATTTTGATGAATTTCTAAAGCATATTTAGATGGTAAATCATGACTGCAAAATGGACATTCCATACTATAAATATTTTCTTCTTCTGAATAGTTATCCGATTGATCATCGAAATCATTTTCTTCGTCAGAATCATTTTTAATTTCTTTAACAAACGAGTTGATTAATATTTCAGACATTATAATGTAAATATTAATTATATTAATTTGATCAAATTGTTAAATACTATTTATTTTATAGTTTTTCTTGGGAGAAAAAAATCATAACATAAAATGTTGGGATATATTGGGAATTTTTGATCGTTTAACACGATCAAAAATGTTAAATGATTAAAATGTTAAATGATTAAAATGTTAAACAATCAAAAATGTTAAACAAATTTTTGAAAATTTGTAAAATGTTTATTAAATATTTTTAGTTCCTTTATAAGTAAAGAAAAAACTGATTTTTTATTTTGTTAAATAAAAAATTTTACGTTTATTATTTATTGACTTTGATATAAAATGTCAAATTGTGAAAAATTATTACAACAAATGAAAAAAGATGAAATTAAAATTATATTACCAAGAATATATAAGAATACATCATTAAATATTAATTTAGTTAAAATTATTGCTAATTATAAATGTGTTGATAATTCGTATTATCCAAATGATGAAGAAATGAAAATAAAATTTGATAAATTTACTAAAGAAATAACATTTATTCCTGAAGATGCTTCTGATGATTTTATTAGAACAAAAATAATTGAATATATTGATTTTTTTGTAAAATATAAATATTGGGTATATAAATTAAATATGAATAATACAATGATTGAATGTTTAAATATTTTTAAAAATGATTCTTATTTTGAAGGATTATATGAACAATATATTAAATATTTTTAGTTCCTTTATAAAGTAAAGAAAAAACTGATTTATTAAAATAAAATTAATTAATTTTATTTTCTTATAGAAAAAAATCCAAAAAATAAAGAAGTAAATGATTATAAATATTTTTGATGATGATTCTTATTTGAAAAGTGATCTAAAAACACATTTTGTTTATAATATATTGAGAAAATATTCAACAATTAATATTATTGGAATTTTATTCTTTACATTTTATCACATGTCTGATTATTCTTTTGATGAACATTGGAATACTTCTTGTTGGTATAAAATTTGTTGGTTATTTGCTCTTCCTTATACTATTAGTTCATTTATTGGTTTAGCGTTATTTAGAACAAATCCAAATAATCCGATTAAAAAAGATAGAGAAAATAAAACTTTATATGTTTTAACCGTTACCAAGGGAACTAATTCGAGTTCGGTTTTTAGGGCGTTAGATACAATGGTATATTTAAAAAAGAATGATTTAGTGATTAATGGAATTAATATTAAACATTATTTAGTATTGGATGAACCATGTGATTCTTGTTATGAAGAATATGGAATTAATATTGTGGTTGTTCCAAAAACATTTAAGACGAAATATGCGAAATATAAGGCGAGAGCGTTAGAATATTTTAGAAAATATATTAAATTGGAAAATAAAGATTGGGTTTTACATTTGGATGAAGAATCGATTATATTGAAAGAAGATTTAAATCATTGTGTTGATTTTATATTACAAGGAAAATATTTATGGGGACAAGGTGTAATTTTATACAATTCTTTCGAATACTTTAAAAATACATTATTAACAATTCTTGATTCAATACGAGTAGGGGATGATTTAGCAAGATTTACATTTCAATATTCAATTTTACATAAACCAGTATTTGGTGCTCACGGATCATTTTTACTTGTTAATGGTGAGGTTGAAAATACTGTGACTTGGGATGATCGATATTCGGGAAGTTTGATAGAAGACTTTGCTATGGCAATGAAATGTGATCAATTAGGTTATAAATGTGGTCAGATTACAGGAATTGTGAGAGAAATATCACCACAAACACTTTCAGATTTTGTTAAACAGAGAAGAAGATGGTTTTGTGGAATTTGGGAATTACCACATTTATATTCTAGAATATTGGCTATTTTATGGTCTTTAAGTCCAATAACTATTATAGTTTCAATATTTCATATTCCTCATAATTATTTCTATCCTCAAAAGACGCCTTTTTGGTTGGATGTTTTATCATCATTTTCATTTGTAGTTTGTATTTATATATATTTAATTGGAATTTATGTTCAAGATTTAGATTTAAAATTACCATTATATAAAAGACTTTATCATTTAATAATTGGATTTATATTAATTCCAGTTTGTGCTTGTATTGAATCTTATTGTGTCATTTATAGTTTTGTTTTTCCAGTTAACAATTTCGAAGTTATTAAGAAGAAATAAAATTATTTTACTTTCAAAGTCATTAGAATAAAAATATTTCGAAGTCATTAAGAAGAAATAAAATTATTGATCATTAATTAAAAATACTTATAATTTAAAAGTCATTAGAAGAAAAATAATTTTAAATTATTTTAAATATTTTTTTTAATAAAATTAATTTAATTTGAATTTAATTTTTGAAAAAACTGATTTTTAAATGTTCATTTATGGATAATATAAGTATATTATTATAATATTTCATAAAAAATGGCATTAGTTGATAATCTTCTTGATCAGGTCTATGATGGAAAACCTAATGAAAATGTTGATAAATCATTAAAGTTGAAGAAAGAATCACCGAAAAAGAAAGTTAAAGAAGATAAAAAAGAAGTAAGGACAAAAAAGGATAGTAAAAAGGATAGTAAAAAGGATGATAAAAAGAAAAAGGAAAGTAAAAAAAAAGAAAAGAAGAAAGTTGAAAAGAAAAAGGAAAAAAAGAAACGAGAAACTAAAAAAACATTGTTAGAAAAATTTAGAGATTTTTCTAATAAACTTCATAGAGAAAGTAAAGGGTTGGATAATGTTAATGAGGCTTTTGATAAATATGAAAAGGATATTGAAAGAGATATTAAAAATTTAACAAAAATTAAAAAAGTAGCCAAAGTAAAAGATCCAAATGCCCCAAAGAAAAATAACAATATTTTTATTTTATATTGTAATGAAAATCGTGATATTGTTAAAACAGAAAATCCAGATATGAAAAGCACAGAAATTACTACACATTTGGGAAAAATGTGGAATGAAGTAAAAGAAAAAGCTGGTCCAGAATATAAAAAATATGAAAAATTAGCCAAAAAAGAAAAAGAACGATATGAAAGTGAAATGGTCGGATATAAACCTCCTGAAGGATTTGAAAAAACTGAAAAGAAAACACCACATGCTAAATCAGCATATGTTTTATGGTGTAATGCTAATAGAAAAAGAATTGATCAAGAAAATTTTGGTGATGATTGGGAAGGAGAAAAGAAAGATAAATTTGGTGCTATTTCAAAAATTATGGGAAAGGAATGGAATGCTGTAAAAGAAGAAAATGGAAGTGAATATAAAAAATTTGTAAAAATGGCAAATGAAGAGAAAGAAAATTTAAAATCTTCTGACGATAAAAATGATAAAAATGATAAAAAAGTAGTAAAATCTAAGAAGAAAGTAAAAGAAATCAAAGAAGAACGTGATCATGAAGATGAAGATGATGAAAATGAAGATGATGATTAAAATAAAAACTGATTTTATTTAAACAATATAACTATTTTATTAAATAGTTATTGAAACTTATACTTCTGAATCCGAACCTCGAAATTTTGATGTTGATTCTATTCATTTGGAATTAAAAACCGCTATTTATGAATCTAAAGAATTAATTAAAAAATTAAGAGGGTCATGGGTTATTAATTTATTTATTGTAGAAAGTAAAGATAAAGAAAAATTAAAAGAGTGGTCCGAATATATAAAACGTGAACAAAAAAATTCAGACCCTTTACATCCTTCTGTTAAATTTTATAATACATTCTTTAATTTTAAAAAACCTTGCGTAAAACAAATACATTTTATTCTATAACTATAAATGTCTTTTCTTATCATTGTTATTGAAAAAAAGAGAAATTAATAAGAAGAGATAAAAATTAAAAATTAGTCTGAAGATGTTAAATATTTTTTTGATATTCAGTGAACATAAAAAAACAATTTTAAAAAACTGATTTTTTAAAATTGTTATATATCAAAATATAACAATTATTTACTAATTTTAGAAAATGGCACATATTTCAAATGAGTTATTAGAAAATAAAAATATTTCAAATGAGTTATTAGAAAATAAAGATATTAAAACAACTGAATCATCTGAAATTATTAAGGAAGTGAATGGAATTTATAAATCTATTATTGAGAAAAAATGGAAAGAATTAAAAACTAAATGGGAAAATAGGGAAGATACCGATTTAGAACTTTCATTTTCGTTACTAAACGATTTAGTATCTTCACCTCCTTCTGAATTTAAAGAATTAAATAAAGATTATATTGGATTTATGTATGGATGGAGAGAAGAGATGTTCAGTTATATTAAAAAAATTAATGAAATTATTCCTGAAACAAAATCTTTTAATGAACAATTAAATATGAGTATTACTGATTTAATTGAATATTTAGAAAAAATTGGTGTTGGAGGTTATTCTGATCCTCATGTTGATTTATTGGTTATTCGTCGTTTAAAACAACATAGATTACGATTAAGAGAAGATATTAGTAATTTAGGTGTTGCGGAAAATAGTGAAGATCATAAAATAATTGATCGTATAACTGCTCTTATTGGAGAAATTGATAAAGACGATCCAGATGATAATGAATATCATGGAAATGAATTTGGTGATGGTAGTGATGATGATGAATACGAAAGTGATTCAGAATAAATACTAAAAATAAATTTACTTTTCTGTCGTATATTTTCTGTCGTATATTTGAATGTTGAATAAGAATTTAATTAATATTATTACTAATTATGTTGGATTTTATAAAAATATTAATTTCAAAATATCATTTTTTGAACAAAATTTAGATAAATTGGATTGGTCCAGATTGTCAATGAATCCTGATATTCCTTTTAAATTATTTTTTTCTGAAGAAAATGAAAATAAAATAGATTGGTATTGGTTATCAAGAAATATTTCATTTGAATATCTTGAAAAATATATTAAGTTGTGTAAACAGAGAGGTAAACAAGATAAAATAAATTGGGATATCTTGTCATCAAATAAAAATATTCCATATCAATTTTTTCTCCCTGGCGGTCGAGAGACCGTGAAAGTCATATTAATTTGTGTGAACAAAATGATTATAAAGATAAATTAAATTGGAATTATTTATGTGGAAATACAAATATTCCATTTCAATTTTTTCTCCCTGGCGGTCGAGAGACCGTGAAAAATGTATTAATCATAAAAAATATAAATATAAAATATGTTGGTATTCATTATGTTTAAACTCAAACATTCCAGTTGAATTTTTTCTCCCTGGCGGTCGAGAGACCGTGAAAAACATATTTCTTCTTGTGAACAACTTGGTATTCCGGATAAGATTTATTGGTCTTATTTGTATTTAAATACAAATATTCCATTTCAATTTTTTCTCCCTGGCGGTCGAGAAGACCGTGATAAATATATTAATGATAAAAGATATAAGGATAAAATGAATTGGAATTATTTATGTAGAAATACAAATATTACATTTCAATTTTTTCTCCCTGGCGGTCGAGAGACCGTGAAAAATATATTAATGATGTAGAATATAAAGATAAAATAAATTGGAATTATTTATCAGCAAATACTAATATTTCAGTTGATTTTTTTGAAAGATATTTATCTTTGTGTAAACAACATGGAGAACAAGATAAAATAGATTGGTATGCTTTATCAACAAATACAAATATACCAGTTGAATTTTTTGATAAATACA
>Ga0302315_10003555_pt1 | contig 13994 bp, 16 predicted proteins | sample III_Palsa_N3_1_FD_200532 | JGI IMG/M metagenome (GOLD analysis project Ga0302315, IMG submission 200532) | Peat permafrost microbial communities from Stordalen Mire near Abisko, Sweden - III_Palsa_N3_1 | ecosystem: Environmental > Terrestrial > Soil > Palsa > Peat permafrost | place: Sweden... | reverse complement strand
CACTATCATTCTTCTTATTATTTCAAATTCGTTTATGACTTTGGCCTGGTATGGCCACTTACAATTTGAGAAATACGATTGGTTTAAAAAGTTTAGCTTGTTTGGCATAATACTATTTTGCTGGGGCCTGGCTTTTTTTGAATACCTGTTTCAGGTTCCGGCAAACCGTATAGGATTTGAAGAGAATGGCGGCCCTTTTAACCTCTTTCAGTTAAAAATTATTCAGGAAGCTATAACGCTTGTTGTATTTTCTGTTTTTGCCGTTTTTATTTTTAAAACGAATAAGCTGGAGTGGAACTATATAGTAGGTTTTATATTTATCCTGCTTGCCGTTTTCTTCATTTTTAAAAAATGGTAAAACAACAAAAAAACCCTTATAGTTATTATACCATCAGGGTTTTTAAATTATCCTATATCCTAAATTAACCTCAAAAAATTAAGGGTTACGCTGGCCATGTCCGCCATGTTCGCCTTTGTGCTGCTCTTTTATAGCTTGGTATTTTGTGTATTGGTCTGCAGTAAGAACTTGTTTTAAACTATTATCTGTTTGCTCATGTATTGGTTTCATTTCGGCTCTCATACCCGATTTATCGTCAGAGCTGGCATATTTGCTTTTTATTGCCGCCGCCTGCGTCTCCTGCTGTAAAAAAATATTTTGCACTTTTGTAGACTGGTCGGCAGTAAGCGATAGTTCGCTTGTTAACCTTTGAGTTTTTTCCTGCGCTCTTTGCTGAGGCGTTTTATCAGATGGCTGAGCGAAAGAAGCTAGCGAAATTAACAATAAGCTGATTGAAAAGATGATCTTATCCATAAAATATGTGTTTGGTTTGCTCAAAAATACATTATTAAAAATTAGTTATACCTCTTAATATACCAACCATTACTATTTCCATACCAAAGGCTGAAAAATAGTGGGAACTACAGAAAAAAATAATATAAAATAAATCGCTTTTAATGAACCATAGATGAACATAAACCGTTAGACAACACAACTTAAAAAAACAATATTATAAAAAATGGACAAAAACACACGCTTTCAGCATTTCTTAACTGATATTATTGCAAACGAGGCTAAGAAAAGAGAAGGAAAAGACAAAAAGAAGACAGAAAAAATAAAAAGGCCCTATATATTGCCTTTATAAATATAAACATCGCCCCTCATTAATTTTAAGGGGTGATGTTTTTTAATCAAATTACTTACCTATGGCGTTTGAGGGCCTTGCGCGCATAGCGCTCCAGGTATCGTCTATAGCCACCTGACTTACTGCCTGCAAATTAATCAGATCAAAAGCTTTCCAAACAGTTTCTCTTTTAATGTCGCTTTTTATTTTGCCGGTCGCTTTTGGATAACATGCCCAGAACAGGCAATCGTGCTTCGCCGATGGCGCCGCCTCAATAATCAATCTTTCAAGTTCTGACTGAGATCTGGCAAAAACCTGAATAAAATCATACTGTTTTTTTATTCCTTTTTCAGGCTTTTTATCATACTTAATCCCGTCAAGAAGTAGAGTATATCCTGCGGGAGCATTTACAATAAGTGTTTTGTGGGTATTACTTAATCTGAGTTTATTTAATATTAAAGGTACTTCCATGGGTAAATATACTAAACTACCGCGAAACTGCTATAATAAGAGATTCCAAATCCTGATTAAGAAGTCTTATATAGGATTGCAGTTGATCCAGCATATCTGCCCTTATTTGCAACTGATCTGCATTGTATTTTCCTCCTTTTCCAAAAATTAGGTCGATCTGCTTTTTTCGATTTTTAGTGCCTTCTTTGCCAAGTCTGCCAAATTTCTCCCAACGTTCTTTTATATTATGGCACATGGGATATACTTTGTCGTTGCTAAACTCATTATCATTAAATATATACCATACAAATGGTGGAAAAATAGCAGAACTATCAGTACCATACCATAGCTCCGTAAGCATATTGCGGTTATGGTAAAACTGTACTTTTTTATTTTTACTTAAAGTAGCTAAGGCAAGTAAACCACTTGCAACGCCTCCGCCTACTCCAATGCTATAATAAGTATTGCCCTGATTTAGCACATTAGTAAGTACTCCCGCAGCGGCGCCAACTACTATAGAAAGCGCTGTAAGCTTTGTTATCCTTTTGTTTTCATCGTCCTCCATAAAAGAAGCAAGCTGGCTGGCGCGCTCTCCTTCACAATCTAGCTCGGCAGAAATGCTGGAGACAACTATAGAGCCTAATAGCAACCGGTCTATAATCTTCTCTCTTTCTTCCAGCATAATAATTTTTTTTTCACTATTTAATGGCCTTTCTTTTTGTAAATGCGCCAATTGTTTTAGGGCTGGCAACATACCTATATAGTTTGCCAATAGTATATCGTGCTTGCTGTAATTATCAACTAGAACCTCATCATTCAAAAAAGGAGATATATCTTTAATAGGAGTATAAGAACTATCAAATTTATAGTGTACTGCTGGGTAACAGTACCCCGTTTCCTGGGCTGTATTTTTAATTATTAATCGATTTGTTTTACAGGAGGCAAGAGCAATTAATAAACAGAAAAATAAATTTAACCTGATCATTTACATAATTTAATTTGCTTCACAATTTAAATTCAAAATAGTTAAATCAATATGCGGATATTTATTAAAACTTTTTTAAAAAATAATTAATTAATTATCAATAAATTATATAAAAATAAAATAAAAAATTAAATTTTATGGGAACGTTTGTAAAGTACCGTTGTCTAAAAGACGTACAAAACTTTTAACGTTATGAAACTTAACTATTCTGAAACAAACTCTGCCAATCTCTGGATCGAAAATGGTATTTTATTTATAAAATGCTTACCTGACGCTATAATTACCCGTAATGTCGCCGAAAAAATAACCGATGAACGAATAAAAATCTCAAAAGGTAATTCTTATCCTGTATTTATGGATGTACGTAACGCTAAGTACATTACAATGGATGCGCGTAACTTTTTAAAACAAACTGAAGGCTTACAATTTATAAGCGCTTATGCCTTTTTATTTGATTCTCACGTTCACAGTGTGCTAGTAAATTATTTTCTTACTATTAACCCTCCGGCTTTACCTGCACTAACTGCTAACAAAAGAGAAAACGCATTAAACTGGCTTGGGAATTATAAGGCTGAGGCAATAACTAATAGTAAACCAAGTTTTGCAAATAAAGAACTAGCATTCTAAAACTACTAGTTATTATACCAATTAAAATATTTTTAAAAGAGTCAGGAAAATGCCTGACTCTTTTAAAAATCACATACAATTATTTCGTTGTCTTATCTCTTTCTTTCCCCTTAAAGAAGAAATGATGGGCTACAGCATGTTGCTTGTTTGAAGGATGCACATTACCAATTACATGGCCTTTATAGTCTTTCACAACTCCGTCGTCGTCAACATATCCAACAGAATTGCCTTTATGATCTGTCATACTGCCGTCTTCTTTAAAATGGCCTAGCACCTGTCCCTGCGAATCTTTTACAACTCCTTTGGAATCTATACTTCCAACTGTTTCGCCTTTGTGGTTTTTTACTGTTCCATTAGGCTCTATGTGGCCTATCTTCTCCCCGGCGCTATTTTTAACTTCGCCGCTTTGCAGTACATTTTGAGCTTTGTAACTGGTTTGAGCCATCATTCTGCCTGATATAATCATGGCAAAAAATATAATAAAAAATAATCTTATTGTTTTCATAATTTGATAAGTTTTGGTTAGTAAGTAAATATAAGGTTTTATACGCATTTATAAAAAAAGCATTCCCCATTAAATTAACTGATACTTATCATACTCAAAATTACTTTATTTACTTATTTCCTAAATTTAGGTTCAGTTCTTTCATGGTTCTAACATTATTTAAATCCATAAACTGTTGCATAGCGTTATAATTTCCTCCGTTACTGCCTACAACATAGGTAGGAGTAATAGGTCCGGTATATTTGCTAAAGGCATCCGCCCAATATTGTTGAACTTCTTTATAAACAGCCAGCTTTTTATCTAAGGCCCCGTCAGCCGTCATCACTTTTTGCTTTTGATAAGCTTCAGCATCAGCAAGTGTTTTAATTTTAGTAGCTTCTAACAGTGCGCTCTCCATAGCAATTTGTTGTTGTTTCTTATCCTCTATGGCTAACATTACTTTTGTTTGCGCGTTTACAACCTCTCTCATTTGTTCTTGCTTTTGTTGGTACTCAATTTCAACAAGTGATTGCTCGCCTTTAGCTTTAGCTGTTAACGCTTGTTGTTGAGCTGTTATCAATTCCTGTTTGGAAACTGAGGCTTTGGTTGCGGCATCAATCTTCTTGCCCAGCATAACATCAACCCTGTTTTCGTAATCAACATCAGTAACTGTTATACCATACTCTTTAATGCTGGAAACCTTTCGTTCGGGTTGGCCATTCTTGTCGGTTACTATTTCTGTTTCATATATCCTTTTGTTTTCCTTTTCAAGAGAATCGTACACAACTTTATTATATGTCTTTAATATAAAAACTCCGTTCCTTAATTGATCTCCAAAGTCCTGAGACATTGTGCTTCTGCCTCCTGAATAATGCATTTCCGAAGACATCATTTGAGCGCTGGATTGTAAACATTCCTTTGTATAAGGAGCCAGTCTTTTTGATACTAGAGACTGAGGGGTCCTGTGTGCTATATGCATGGCTAACATTTCCTTTTCATCAGCCGGCATTACATATTGGGTAATACCAGATACCCAAGCCTGGGTAGCATCCGATCCAAATCTTATGCTTACCCTTCCTATTTCTATTGTTCCATCTACTAATTGTAAATTAGGTATAGAGTCTTGGTAAGAAACAGAAATTTGATTGGGCCATTCTGTTTCTTTAGAAAAGAATCCGGCATAATAAACTCCCGGACTAAATTGAACAAACATTTTACCGCTTGTTTGTTCTACTACTGTTCTATTTCCTGCATCATTCCAGCTAAACGGATTACAAATAACGAAAAGTATTAAGCCTAAAACTATTACGGCGCCAAATATTATAAATCTGATTTTATTCTTCATAATTTTATAAATTGAATTTTGATTTTATTGAGTTTAAGCATCATTCATTATCTCTATCTTTGTTTTTTTTTACCTTTTCACTTCGTTCAAATGATTTTATAATCATTGCAGAAAGGACAAATGCGACAAATCCAAATACGGCTAAAAAGCCAACAGCTAAAGCGAGTTTATTCATTTATTTTTTGTTTAGTTTTTGATTAGTTAAATACAGTAACAAATCTTATTAAAAATAAGAGTTTATTTTTCTTTAACACTTTCAAGCAACTCTTATTTTTAAAATATGATACCCAATGCTTTTGGGAATAAAGTTAAAAGGGGCTAAAACCTTATTTGTTACAAAAGGCTACATGATGTTTTTAAAATATCTTTTTATTCAATCGGTATACACACATCATATTGTATGCCAAAAAAGTATTTACAAATAAAAAAAATAATTTTTAAACAAAATAATTCAAAAAAACTTTTAAAAGTCGTTTGTAGTTATAGCGTTCATTACTTTTAGTTAGCCAAACCAATTAATCTATAAATCAGGCGACAATATGAAAAGTCTTTATTTAACTCAATAATACTAAATACTATTACTGCATCATTTTATCCACTATCTCATTACGAAGGCTGTCAAAAACTGGTAAGAGCGAACTGTTGGCATTAGTGCCATAGTTAACAATTAAAGACATAATCTGATTTTTTTCAGGAAAATAAAAAAGGTCTGCGCTGTAAGCCAAATCTCTTCCTCTATGTCCCCAGGCATATTCATTAGGGGCCCGATTTATAAAATCCTTAACAATACCTGTACCCAGCAACATTCCATCATCAGCATTTGACGGGAACACAAGCATAGTATCTATATAAGCTGGGGAAAGCACCTTTTTTTTAATTAGTAAAGCGTTAAGGTAGGTGTACATGTCCCATACAGTAGAATATATACCACCATAACCATTTCCGCTGCCTGTATTGTAATTAGTCAGATTTTCTATACTTCCATTATTATAAAGGTCAAAATATCCCTGGGCTATGCTACCCTGGGGCATTGGGTCGTGATAGTAATAATAAGTATTAGGGAGGTAAAGAGGATTAATTATATAATTATGCAATAAGGTAGAATGATCACCAACTACCTCATCAATAATTAAACTAACCAGCAGAGTATTTGTATTGGAATATCCGGGGCCTTGACCGGGGGCGAAAGCAGCAGGTTGATTATACACATACTCCAACAATTGCAACTGGGTCCAGTCTTGTTGAGGATTGTTAAGCACAGCCAGGTAAAAATCGTTATTGTTAATCAAATCATATATCCCCGAATTATGAGACAAAAGCTGGTGCAAGGTTACTTGGTTTGCATTTGGTATCTTATTGGTGATGCTTCCGGGCAGGTATGTATTTATAGGGTTCTCCAACTTCAATTGACCCAGTTCTACCAGTTTAAGGGCTAAAGGAGCTATAAACAATTTTGTTACACTTGCTATTTTAGAAATGTGGCAAGGCTCCATTGGGACTCCTTTCTGAATATCGGCATACCCGGAGCTTCCAGCCCATATTCTCCCCGCAGAATCTTTTACAAGCAAGGCAATACCCGGAATACCCTTCCCTGTATACTTGTTCAATACTTGCTGATAAAGCTGCGCTTTAGGATTATGTCCACTGGTATCTGTAGCTGGCGGAACACATGTAGAGGCCGGGTCTATATCGTTACTACAGGAAGTTACTAGTACTAGTAAAATCAGACTCAGTAATAAAAATTTACCTATTTTGATGTATGATTCTTTAATTTCCAATTCTTTAAATTTAAAAGTCTCTTTTCGGAAGAGGCGTGATGCTTTTTATTTTTTTCTCTTTTTTTGAAATATAAAACCGTATTCCTAAATGTAACGCTGTATTAGGCAAAACGGGCACATAACTTTTAACAAAAGGAGCCTGTATCCAAAATTGGTATTGTATAAATAAACGTATTGGTTTCTTACTATGCGTTCTTGCCAAATCGTACCCAACCCCAATTGCCGCCGAACCCATTAGTTGGGGTCTGCCAAATGTTTTTTTGGGTACATATTGGCCGTCTTTAAAAACAAATTGCTGAAGGTCAGGAAAAGAATGCAGATATCCTCCGCCAGCCATGCCCTCTACATCAAACCCCTTGTTAAATTTGTACCTGTATCCTATTTCCGAAAAAAGCTGAATACCAAATTCGGACAATTGATCATAAAAACCACCAAGCCTAAAGTTCTGAAAGATATCGCGTTTTGCGTTGCTTTTGTAATTGTGGTAAGTGCCCACAGTAAAACCCACATGGGGGGAGTTGTATAATCCAATATTTCCATAGCCCGGAAGACTTGTACTGTTATCGTATATTGTAACAATTATCGGTATCTTCTTAACTTCCTGAGCAACAGTGATATTTACAGAAAGAAGGAAACCGATTATTATAAATTTAAGGCGCTTCATTATTAAAAATGTAGACAAAAATAAATAAATATTTAAATAAATAGTCTTAAAAATAGAAATAACCTTGTAGTTACCTATTAATAGATGAACATAATACCTGTTTATTATGTTTTTGTAAGAGGTAAAAGAAAAATGCTATATTTTATATATAATATCCTTTTATACTTTTACAATACCCAATTAAATTAAAATCGTAACTTTATATACTTAATTCCATTTTAAAATGAAAAATAGTATTGCATTAGTTTTATCGCTTTTATGGTTTCCTATGCTGGCACAGGAATTAAACTTTAGAATAGTAAACGCTGAGAGCCTTAACGCTATTCCACAGGCACAGGTAAAAATTTCAGGAAAGTCAGGCTTTATATATACTGATGCAAAGGGACAGTTTAAGTTTAATTATAAAAAAGGAGATACGCTTACCATACGCAAAGACGATTATCATTCGCTTCACATCATTCCTACAGATGTGGCAATAGATGCCCAGCACATCATAACCATAAGTATGGTTGCGGGCAAAGATGCGCCCACTCAAAACGGCTCTCCTTCGCTACAAAGCTTTGAGTATAACTTTATACACGATACAAAACCCAATAATCAGTTAAAAGCCCAGGTAGTAGAAAGCCCTTTGGTAACCCAAAAGCGTACTACTAGTTATTTTAAAATTGCGTCCATGCACCTAACTAATTATAAGTTAGAAAGTAAACAGCAAAAACAATACAAAGCCATGGATGAGGCCGAATAAACCGCTAGCTTAAACTTTATTAACCTGTTACGGCAATTTCATACCTATTTTAAAGTTACTTAAAACTTATTTGTATGTTTCTCTATATAACTTAATCTAAAAAAATGTTTTTAGATTTTTTTGCAATACCTTTGCTAATGAAATGAAATTAAACATTTTACTCTTTGTTTTTAACAAATAAAATACCTCTGCTAATTCTACTATTAATAACAACGCTTATTAATACATCAAATTGCCAATTACTCACTGCTTTAGACCGTCATCAGAACACAGTCTATTTAACTGCAGGATTATATAAGCAAGCTCCTTTGCTTTGTGGAGGAATTGCGAAATGCCTTCATTTTAAAGTCCGAAAAATTTACAATGAACACATTACTCTTTTTGCCGATTTTACCAGTAAATCTAATTTTGGAAACGACAACAATTGTAAGTTTACTTACGGCGCACAGGGATACATAGTAAAAAAAGGAAACTTTAAACTACTATTAGTAAAAACATTTACATTTACAAGGGTTATTACAAATTCAGAAAAAGGCAGTTACCTGGGAGGCGAACTAGAACTTTTACCAGGCATATATACAGAAAAATATTTTTATGCCGCCCATTTTTATTATGGCGACAGCTTTAGAGGTCATGTGGCAAAAAGGGGCCAGGTAGCCACTGATATAGAAACTGGCTGGGTAAAGCCGCACATGGGTACTTTTATGACGGGTATTAACGGTGGGTATTATATTCGCAAAAATTTATGCTTATATATAGACATAGACTTTTATGTACTAAGGCCCAGGCATTCTATTTCCTCCTTTCCCTTGGTATCCGAATATGCAGGGGTTAATTATCTATTCTAATATTCCTAACATATATTTGCAGCATTTTAAATGCCTTAAAATTATATGGAATCCAATAAGGAAATTGAACCTAACACTACTTCAGGTGAAAAGCTAAAAGAAGAAGGAATAATCGTTTTTAAAAAAGATGGTATAGTATACGGGGTGTATCAAAAAGGGTGCATAGTAGATGAACGTCTCTTACGTAAAGCAATAGCCCTCAGGATAGAAGCCAGCGAAGGAATACCACGCCCCATACTGGTAGATGGAAGGGACGTAAAATACTGGAGTTGGGAATCTCGAAAAATCGGCTTCTTGCCAGATGCCAACAAACATGTTACAGCTTATGCATTCCTGCTTAATTCTTTTATAATTACTACTATTGTAAAATGGACGTTTAAAATGTTCCCCACTCCCGGCATCCCCCGCAAAATATTTACCAATGAGGAAGAAGCCATAAAATGGCTGCAACAGTTTAAATAAAAATTTACTTAGAAAGATCGAGTAATAGCTCTTCATCCTTATAACGAATCCTCATTTTGTGCGAGCCCGGCTTTGAGTGTACATAAGGGCTTTTAAATAATGGAAAATCACTGATAGTAACTCTCTTCCCGTTTACTATTCGTTCACCAGGGTAGGTAAATTTAAGACGAATATGATTATACGTTTTTACCTCTGCAAAAGGGTTATTAGTAAGATTATAACTAACTGTAGTTTTCTTTATAATGTCCTCTTTAAAATCCTTAAATGACTTTACTTTGCCAGGGTTTTCCGCAATCAAAACAAACCCATTCAGCGTATCCTTACTCCTTAGCCGTTTACCATTGCTTTCGGGTATCCATTTGTATGGGCGAAATGGTTTTATAGCTATGTAAATAGTAGGCGATGAAGCAAATATCCAGCCGCTACTATCTTCCTCTATAGTCGCCAGGTCCTTTGGGAAAAACAGGTCGTAATGTTTATACACGGCGTCTTCGGCCCGCAAATCGTACAAGGCGATCAATACATTTTTATGCTGCAACAACTGCTCGTAAGGCGACCCTCCTATCCACTTATCTTCTTTATTGTAAAAAGTTTTATCTTGTATTACATCTTCCACCGCAAATTTACGCAGGTCGGTTAGTCCAGAACACAAATGGTAGTCGCTGTAGTAAGGGTGAATACTAAACAAAGAAGTTAGCTCCCCTGGCCTGCTTGCCTTCCAGGTCAGATGCCAGCTGTGTTGTTGTAAACCCGAAGGCTTCTCTAACAAAGAACCCATACAGTACGCTGGCGTAATGTAATTGTATCTGGTAACTATCGGGTCTCTCTCTTTATAGTAACGTAGCCGGTGGGCGCACCTTCGCCGTTCCAGGTTCTCGTAAGCCTGTTTCTTTGCTGTTCCAATATTTTTTAAAACATTAGGCAGCCGATACCTGCCCAGCGCTACAAATAATACATTAGGCTTCATGGCAATAGAATTACTATCTTCTAACAGAAAATCTACCAGGGCGGACATATTGGTATTCCTTTTGGTAAAAACATCGTATTCGTATAGCCTGCTGTAGCCTCCGGTAAATACCCCGTCAAAATAATCTACTATATAGTCAGTCAAAATCCAGGTCAACATCTTTTCCGCCTTATTGCGCATCAGGGTATCCCTGGCAAACTGGTGCAGCAATACTAACGGCCCAATATAATAGGTGCCATATACAGGCGTATCGTACTCCCCCTGCCCTATGGACGTTGTTTCCTTTATCCAGTGGTTAATGTAATCAGTGGACTCCTGATAATTCTCCCTGGAACTTTTTCCGTTGAACCACTCATCGCCTGCCTGATCTGGCCAGGTCTGCGCAGCCAGAAACAGTGAGGTATAATACATTAGCCAATGGTTCTCGGTATTGCCCCGGCTTGGGGTATACATCTTAAATGCCCGTCTTATTTTTTGCCTGTAAATAGGAGGCAGCCTATCTTTCTCATGCAGATATAAGGCCAGCGCCGGGTACATCCAAAACACATCACCCTCTGGTTTTAAGGTCAGGCTGTCTATTATTTGGTATGCCGTTGCCGTATCATGCTGTGTGTGTATCTTAGCCAGAGCTATATACCAGCTTTTGGTGTAAGGAGGAGCTTTATAATAATTCAATACGCTATCCTTTTTCTGCTGCCACGTGGTTTGGGCAAAAGAACCAATATAACCCCAAAAAAGTAAAGCTACTATCAGGTATTTCTTCATGGCGCTATGGTGATTTGCCAAACTCTTCCACTTGTTTCTTTTGTGGGGCTAACGGTAGGCCCGCCATCATCCGAATAAAAAAGTCCGCAGTCTACAAGGCCTATATACAGACGTCCGGAGACTGGTTCTACTGCTATGGAATGAATACTTTTGTGGCTGATCTGGTTATTTAGCAACATCCACGAACTTGCATTTTTATCGTACTTACATAACCCAAGTTGGTAACCGCCACAGTAAATAGTACCGGCATGGCTAGGATCAAAAGCAATGGTATAAACTGTCTTTCCTTCTAGGCTCCTGCCCAAAGCCTGCCAGGTAGTTCCACCATCAATGCTCTCATATACTCCCGCGTCTTCTACTGCGGCCACTATATGTTTGGCATCAAAAGGATCCTGTTTTATATCGTGAACTTCCTTGTTGGGCAGCACTGCCTGGCTCCATTTTTTTGAGTCATTCGCCCTTACTACTATACCTCCCGCTGTACACGCTATCAGTTTATCGGGTAAAACAAGCAACGCGTTTACATAAGTCTGGCTAGTGAGTTGCAGCCCTTCGTTAATGGCAGTCCACGTATCTCCCAGGTTGTCGCTCTTCCAAATCCCTGTGGAGGAAACCATAAAAATACTACGCAGATATTGTGGATAAAAATATACCTGAAACGCATCGGGCATACGCCAATCGGTTACTACCTTCCAGGTCTTTCCATTATCCTGGCTTCTCAACACCCCGTCCAATCCGCATAGAAATAGTATGGAATCGCGAACAGCAATACCATAACTAATTTCATTGTACCAGGCCAGGTGATGAAAAGTAGAATCTTTACCAATACGCATATACAAACCCACTGTATCGGCAGGCTGTCCTATAATATGCCCCACATGGCGAGAAGGCACAGTATAAAAAACGCGCTGGGCAAAGGCCTGAGAAGCACTTAGGAATAGTATAATCAGGAGTAGAGATTTATTCATGAATTAGCGTTAATATTCTATTGAATATGTAGCAATCATAGAATTTAATTAAAGATTTATTGAAATAAACCAAACTGATCCAATTAAGTAAAGTTAACTGCTTTGTCCGGTATAAATAACTTTTTATATTGCAATTGTTATAAAATCTTCAAATGCTTTTTACCAGCGCTAATTTCTTCATTCTTTTATTTATTACTTTCTTTTTATACTACATCCCAATATTAAAAAGTGTTCAACTTAAACTGCTTATATTTTCCAGTCTGGTTTTTTATGCTTATGAATCTCCTGCATGGCTGCTGCTGCTTTTAGCTTCTGCTGGTATAAATATACTAACAAGTTATAATGTGATTTTTGGGACTAATAGCAGAAAAAAATTAGTGGCCATATTAGGAGTTATATTTAATTTGCTTATTCTCGCTTTTTTCAAATACAGCCCTTTGTTAGCTAAAACTTTTTTAAATGAGAATAATTCGATTGGAGATTTTTTATTAACAATTCCACTGCCAATTGGCGTTTCTTTTTTTACATTTGAAGGAATAAGTCTTGTGGTTGACGTTTATAAAGAAAAATACTTTAAAGATAAAAATTCTATTTCTCCCTCACTATGGCAGCACTCTCAGCGAACACTATTTTTTATATCTTTTTTCCCGCATTTAATATCCGGGCCAATACTTAAAGCACATGAGTTTTTACCACAAATAGAAACCAAATTATTTAAGAATATTATGTGGGAAGTATGTTTTAAAAATCTGGTAATAGGTTATTTCTTAAAAACATTTGTTGCAGATAATTTAAAAGATTATACTCTATGGATTCAATTCCCAATGTTTTTAAGTTTTTCCGGCGGCAAGTTGCTAATATTACTGTTAGCATATTCCTTTCAAATATTTGCAGACTTTGCTGGCTATTCGCTTATAGCAATAGGGCTTGCAAAACTATTTGGATATGATTTTATACAAAATTTTAATTTTCCCTATATCGCTACTTCTTTTGCAGACTTCTGGCAACGCTGGCATATCTCTTTATCGACCTTTCTAAAACAATATTTATATATACCACTGGGAGGCAATAGAAAGGGCAACGCAAGAACATACATTAATTTAATGACGACAATGGTTTTGGGAGGCTTATGGCATGGGGCCGCCTGGAGCTATGCTATATGGGGAGCCTTTCATGGTATAGCTTTAGTCTTAGAAAGATTAGTAAAAGATACTATGCAGATCAAAACTTCAAAGGTTTTACGCTTTATTTATGGCATAGCAGTATTTCTTTTCGTAACTATCGCATGGATATTATTTAAGCTGCCAAACTTTAACCATGTAGTCGCTTTTTTTAAAACTATTATTCAGAACCCCGACTCAGATTACAAAGAAAGTTTAGGCCTGACATTATCAGTGGCAATATACTCATTGCCGGTTATTTTGTTTCACCTCTACTATTTAATAAAAAGCAATAATCATTTTTTATACGTTAAGATCAAAAAAACAGAATATTTAATGTATGCGGCAATGTTATTTTTAATAATAACAAACAGAGGTTTACCCGGCACATTTATTTATTTCCAGTTTTAAGCATATACTATATGATTAAAAAAACATTTGCTGCGTTACTAATATTATTATTAGCCCATCTGTTATACATTTTTATTTTTAAACCAAAAGGTACAGATGGAGATACGCTCTGGCAACAAAATAGAATAAAAGCGCAGCGTTTTATTCTATCAAAGAACTATTATAAGACACTAATTGTCGGCTCTTCTCTTAGTACCAGCGCTATTATTATGGA
>Ga0302315_10003548_pt1 | contig 14005 bp, 11 predicted proteins | sample III_Palsa_N3_1_FD_200532 | JGI IMG/M metagenome (GOLD analysis project Ga0302315, IMG submission 200532) | Peat permafrost microbial communities from Stordalen Mire near Abisko, Sweden - III_Palsa_N3_1 | ecosystem: Environmental > Terrestrial > Soil > Palsa > Peat permafrost | place: Sweden... | reverse complement strand
CCGGGAATTGCCGTCGCTGTAGTTAAGGATGGAAATGTCGTCTTTGAACGGGGCATCGGACTGCGAAACCTTCAAAGCGCCATTCCTGTCGATGCGCACACCATGTTTTGCATCGCTTCAAATACGAAGTCGTTTACCGCCACCGCCATAGAGATACTGGCAGATGAAGGGAAGCTTAATCTTGATGATCGGGTAATTGACCATCTTCCCTGGTTTAAGATGTCAGATCCTTACGCGACTCGCGAGATCCGCATTCGCGATCTGCTTGCCCATCGGAGCGGTTTAGGGTCTCATGCCGGTGATCTGCTGTTTGTGCCAGGCACAACGTATAGCTTACGGGAAGTTGTCGAGCGCTTACGGTATCTCCCTTTATCTACCGGTTTTCGGAACTCGTTCGCGTACGAAAACATCATGTTTGCCGTTGCAACCCTCATCATCGAACAGGCCTCCGGTAAGAGCTATGCCAACTTCATTCAAGAGCACATCTTTCAGCCAATTCGGATGACAGAATCGCGGGTCGACAGCTCCTTCCTTAGGCCCGAGGACAATACCGCCACATCGTACGCACAGCAACCCAACGGGACACTGCTGGCGATGCCTCTACTGGCATGGAAGAACAACCAGGGCGCGGCGGGGATTTATTCCAGCGTTCATGACATGTCTAAATGGCTTCAAGTTCAATTGGCCAACGGAAAGCTGACCAATGAAGTTGGCGGCTCTTCCCACAGATTGCTCTCTGAGGAGGGTCAGCAACGGATGTGGTCGATGATCACCCCGATTGATATCGACGACGCGCCTGTCCCGGAACTCCGGGCGGCTCAACCGAATTTCCTCGGCTACGCTGAGGGCTGGTATCTATCCGACTTTCGCGGCCAGCGCTTGGTTTGGCACGACGGCGGATTCCCTGGAACCGTATCCCTCGTCACCATGATCCCTGCGTTGCATTTGGGAGTGGTCGTTCTGACGAATCAGCAATCGATGAGTGCTCTCAAGGCAATTACGAATCACATCCTGGACGGATTTCTGGCAGTCCCGCCCACCGATTGGATTGACAATTACATCGCTGCCGATAAGCTTGAGGCCGCGCAGACAGCGGAAGCTGCCAGAAAGCTAAACGCCCATCACAATCTGAACGCAAAGCCCTCTTTGGACTTGAAAAGATACGCAGGAACCTACCGGGACTCATGGTGTGGAGACATCAAGATCCAATTGGCACGGGGAGTGCTTCAAATGCACTTTCCAAACTCGCCCCGCTTGGTAGGGTCGCTTTCGCCGTGGGATCAAAGCGCCTTTCTAGTCCATTGGGCTGATCCCACCTTGAATGCCGACGCAATCATTCAGTTTTCCATGGGGGACGATGGTCGCATCCGAGGCGCAAGTATGCGACGGGCCTCACCCTACGTCGCTCACGCCTATGACTACCAGGATTTACATCTCGTCCGCATTGTCTCCGAGAAATCAATGCCTTCGCAATGAAGAAATGTCCGTTGTGCCACAAAGCCTAGCTGACTACAAAAGAGCGGAACGGACCCGAAAGAGAGAACGCCATGTCGGCCCGCTGACTCGGGAGGAGCTCCTCGCCGCACTCGAGCTTCGAATACATGGCATTTCAGTTAGTGACAACTGAACCTTATCGGGTTTTCCTTTGCGATATGTAGATTGGAGAAATCGATTGAGAGGATCTTCGTTTTAGAACCGGGAGAAAGAGGCAATCTGATCTTCGTCAACGACCCAGGCGTCACCCAATCATGCCACCACCGAATCGGGGCGTGACATTGTGGCATTCTTCGCGGGACCGATTTGTCTTCGATCTGCACGGCTCGTGAAAAACTCAGCGAAGATCCAGCATGCCCCTATCGCAGTCAGGTTGTATACAGCCGCGCCCCATGTTGGTTGACTGTGCAGCCGGGTGAAGATAGGAGGTATCTCCACAAAACCCTCAAAGAGCAACAGCATCAACGCAAGAAGTCTGGCTGCCAGGACATCTTTAGTTCCGGAGCAGATTGCGATGCCTGCCAGGATGAAGGCGATGCCCGTCAGCCCTGCCCAAACATATCCAAATCCCATCCAGTGCGGGACGATGGTGGCGAAGACCCGCATGCCAACGAGGTGAAATAAGCCGAAGAGGACGGGAGGCAATCCTAGCATCCAACGTGCGGCAATACTTGCTCTCCGTTGCAGCAGAAAATCCGGTGGAGCTGTGGAGGTGTAGATGATCGCTGCCGGAGCGACCAGCATGAGTTGTTGAGCGAGCCCGAAAGAAACCCCTGCTATGACATCGATGCGTAAGCCAAGCGCATGAATTCCGGCATAGTACCGGAATCCCCACAATGCCGCAAAGATCAAGTAGACGATGCCCGATGCCGCGGCGCCGATCCTTGCGGTCCGCCGCCACAAAATTGCAAGACCCGCCGCGACCAGCCAGAACCCTCCGACGTAGGCCATTATTTGTTGACCAGGAAGATTTTTGCCCAACGCCTGGATGGGTTGATGAGAGCCATCGAACGCACTCCAGGCGATAGTCAGAATGCCGGTAAGAGCCGTGCCCAGGCCGTAGAACCAAACTCCAACTTGCATCCGTCGATCCATAATTTGTCCCTTCAATCGCTCCCGGCGAAGCCAGAGCTCAATTGCGATGATGCGCTTCTCGATTTCAGAACTGATAATATGGCGGCATTGGTTCATCGAACAGAGCCATTTTCTTCAAGTCTTTTGGACCATTCGAAATGCCCAAGACCGTCAGCTCGTTCGAGCTCACTCTCAAAAGCCGGCCGCGCCATCAGACCCTGACCAACTGGTTGTATGGCGAACTGCGCTCCGCCATTCTGGAGGGCCGGCTCGCGCCGGGCGCCAGGCTTCCGGCATCCAGGGACTTTGCCAGTCAGTATGAGCTCTCCCGCGGTACTGTGGTCAGCGTTCTGGAGCGTCTCCAAGCCGAGGGGTATATCACTTCCCGCGTCGGAACCGGTACGTGGGTCAACCATGTGGAGGCGCCTAGTCCGGTCCGACAGGCAACCACGACTCCGGCATATATCCGCCGCGTCGTTTCGACCTATAAACGGCCGCGGCCCTGGATTGGCCTGCCTTTGGTTGAGGGTGTCCGGCCCTTCCGGATCGGGGATCCGGCCATCGACGAATTCCCATCCGAAGTTTGGGGACGTATTGCCGCGCAGCGAGCGCGTAATTTTGGGTCATGGTTAACGAAAGAGGCTGATCCGCGCGGGTATCGGCCATTGCGCGATGCGATTGCCGAGTATCTGCGCACGTCCCGTGGGGTGCGATGCGCCGCCGAGCAAATCGTGCTCGTATCCGGAATCCAACAGGCGCTCGACCTGCTGGCACGGCTGCTCCTGAAAAAGGACGATCCGGTGTGGATGGAAGATCCTGGGTACTTCGGAGCAAGTATCGCTTTTGACAGTGTCGGAGCTAGGATGATTCCCGTACCAGTGAATGAGGAAGGCCTGTCTGTCTCCGCCGGGATAAAGCTCTGTCCGGATGCGAAGGGAGCCTACGTAACGCCGGCTCATCAATTCCCGCTCGGAGTCACCATGTCGCTGGAGCGGCGGATGGCTCTTCTTCGCTGGGCCTCGCGCGCCGGCGCTTTCGTGATCGAAGATGACTATGACAGCGAATACAGGTTTGAGGGACCGCCTGTGCCTGCGCTGCAAAGCCTCGACAATCACTCCAGCGTGATCTTCATTGGATCATTCAGCAAGACGCTGTTCCCAGCATTGCGCGTGGGCTACGTGGTATTGCCCGCGCCATTAGCAGACCTCTTTCTGAGTTTTCGCTACCGAACCGACTTCCGGAATTCATCGTTTGACCAGGCGGTGCTCTGCGACTTCATCGTCGATGGGCATCTGGCGCGTCATCTGCGGAGGATGCGGAATCTGTATGCTGAGCGCCTCGCAATCCTCATGGAAGGAGCCAAGCAACATTTAGGCGGGTTGCTAGAAATTTCGAACGTCAGGGCGGGTCTCTACACGATCGGGTACCTCAAGAATGGAATGACTTCACGGCAGGCGGAAAAGCTGGCAGCAGCGAAGGAAGTTGAGGCCCTCGCTGTCGACCGGTTCACTATGAAATGCCCCGATCCGAACGCGTTGCTCCTCGGCTTTGGTGGATTCAACGAGTTTGCAATACGCCAAGCACTGATCCGACTCGCAATGGCATTGAGGTAGACATGGGACCGATTCTGTCAACAAACCCTAGATCTGCAACGCGGGTTCGAGGTTCAAGGTTCAGTATGACTTGGAAACATGCCTTGGGCTGTTAGTATCTGACGCTGAAAGCTGCATGGCGCTCTCTAACGCCTAGAATCACAGCATGTCGATCCACGACTTTGTACAGTACCTCACAACGCTTCATAACTTGACCGCCGATTTGTGTGTGCGTTCTGGACGACAACTGGGACTTTACGCCGGACCCTCCTGGACAATCGGGCCCGCGCACGGGCACCAGATCGGATTGGCGATAGCTTTGGCCGTTTTGTAGACAACTGCGGAACGTCGTCTCGGCTTTGCCTCTGTGAGCCACGCCAAGTCAAAATCGAAGCCGACGTCTAGTGTTGGGCGCGGAACGTCTTGCCGAGTTCGGTATCTGCCAAACGAAAATAATGGCGAAAGTTGTATATCAACGGCGACCATTTCTTAGGGTCAATATAAGCATCCTCATGAACAAAGGAAGAGTCCACATGCACGCGGAGGATCTCTATCTCCGATCCTATGCCTCCCCCCAAAGACTCCAGCCTTTCGCCCGACATCGCGTGTAAACGGCGCACTCTCGCTTCCATTTGCACGGGGCACTCAGCGACTCTGGCGGGTCTCACGACTTCGCTCGGGCGTGGAGTGAGACCGGCAGCGCCAAACTTATCCTTCTCAAATCGAAACTGCTTTGCTTTGATCTCCGGAACCGGGAATTTCCCGGTCAGCGGTGCGAGCTTTTCAACCTGTTGCCACATATCGGGCGAAGGAAGGTTCACCACGCACTCGGAGTGGCGCGCTAGATTGTCCGCAGTCTTTGTCTCATCCAGGAGTCCAAGCTTCATCGTCCAGCCCAAAGCCCAAAAAGAAGATATTGGAGCAACATTCGTCGAATCATCCTCATTTAAGGAGCTGATGAGGGCAACAGGTGTTCCGAAATACAGAATATTGGGAGCGATTGTTTGCATTATGTGTTCTGACATCCGTAACTCCGGTTTTTTCTGCTCGTTTAATGGGACGCCTGCCATGAAGACTCGACGCTCGATCCCTCTTGTACACTTCCGGGCGAAAGAGCTATCGATAAAGCCGTAGTCAACGCCGAGGTTAATCTGTGGCCGTGAACGCTTCATGGGTTATCCGTTGCTACGCCGCGTCCGGTCTGCGCGATTTAGCGAGGCGACTACGGCTGCACCACCACGCATTCGAGATTGTCTGCTTTTGCCGCAGCGTCTGCTGCTTCGCGCAGACGCGCCAATGGAAAAGTTACCGGGCGGATCACGCGAATGTCGAGCAAGCCGACCCGCAATAAATCGATCAATCGACGGTACGCACCGGAGGAATACATGAATTGTCCCAGGATCTCCCAATTGTTACGCAGAAGGTCACTGTAGGAGAGTGAGAGCGAGGTTGTCATGCTTCCCATCAAAACGAGCCGACCGCCACGGCTCAAGCTGTGGAGCACCGCAAGCGTAGCGCTCGAATCTGTGGCCTGTCCAACGAGGTCTAATGCGATTTGTGCTCTGCCGCCAGCAGCTTTTGTCAACTCAGCAGTGTCCCTCTGTTGGTCGCCGCTTAGTTTCACTGGAACCACGCGCGGTCCTGCTGCGCGCACCACAGCTGCGAGCCTCTTCTCATTTCTCCCTGCCGCGACGACCTTCCCCGCACCCATGGCAACGCCAAGAAGAACTGCCGCGGTTCCGTATGCGCCAGTTGCTCCATTCACAACCAGTGTCTCGCCAGCAGCGAGACGGCCACGCAATAGACCGCCATAGGGGACAATAAAGCGATTGAGTACCGCCAGTTGTGCAGCATTGAAGTTTTCGAGGTGGTCCGCCGGAGTGATCGTAGACACCGGCGCCAGTGCATATTCCGCAAGTGAGCCGTCTCTCCAATCGGCCTGCACATTTGACGCCCCGTTTCCAAACGCAGTAAGTCCGATCAGGATTTGGCCTGGATCCTCCACATTCTCACTTGCAACCAGATGGGGCGAGAATACGACCCGTTGTCCGGGCTTGAGATGCCAAACGTCGCGTCCTATCGCTTCGATCACTCCGACCCCATTCGTGCCCGGGGTGAACTCACCTTTTGGAGGACTGTAAAAAGCTAATCGACCTTCAATGTAGTCCTTGAAGTAAGACAATAAGGGGGATGCTTCGATCCGGATCAGAACGCTTCCCGGGCGGATCTCGGGGACGGGGATGTCGGTAAAACAGAGACGTTTACCAAGCCCCTCCAAACGCCATGCCTTCATGAGCGTCCTCACAGCGTTGCGACTCTTCAGTTGATCCATAGCTCGCTCCACTTTCACCTCTTTGATGCGATACGACATGTAGCGCTTTGGGCAACACGGCTACCATAAACACACGGACGTAAGGAAGCGACCGTCAAAGCAATCCAACTGGTCGAATTGCAAGCCAGAGATGTGACCTCCTTATATGAAACCGAACCTCCATGTCGGATGCTTTGGGTTCCACCCCAGACTGCGAGCGTAGACATTCGATACAGGGCGAGACCAATCGGGAGTGGCGATTTCTATTGGGGGAGCCTTTGCAGAAAGCTCTTCGGCGTAAGCTGGGAGCCATTCAGCGGCCCTCGCTGGCGTGTCATCGACGATATTCACTACGCCAGAGGGCCAACGTAGAGCCTGCACAGTGGCGATCGCAGCGTCTTCAACATGAAGAAAGTTGGTTATCGCTGTCGTTGTCTTGAAGTCGCCGACTCGCAACTTCTGAGCGAAGCTTCCGTCGTTGGCATACCAGGTTCCCGGACCATACAGAGTTCCAAATCGAAGGATGACATGGTGGTTCATTTCGGAAACTGCGGATTCGAGCGCTAATACGCCCTCAATTGTCGTGCGACGCGGAGCGAGCGCGTCAGCGTCAAGCGGGTCCGTCTCGGTCGCGGCTTCTGCTCCAGGCACATAGGCCCAAGCGATGCTTTGGGCAACAATGGACTGCACGTTTGCCGCGAGCGCCGCATCGACAAGGTTACGAGTTCCCAACGTTCTCAATCTCGCATTGGCTGCCGGGTTTTGATCTCGCAAATCCGTCATCTGATGAATGACTACGTCTGGGTGTTCTTCAACCAGTACACCCATGAGATTCGATCGATCATAAACATCAACGATGCGCCACCGTAGCGCCGAGTCACGCGTTTCGATCGGGGGCACTTGGCGGGTGATAGCGACCACTTCGTGGCCAGCGCCCAACAATAGTGGGCATACTTTCCGACCAACGACTCCACTCGCACCGGCAAGCAATATCTTCAATTTCTCATCCTCCCTGAGGAGGCGTTGTCACCCCCAATCAACTTGTAGGCTGCCCAACTCGACCTCTTCACCCGCATGTGCATGCCCTCACTCCTCGAACAGATGGTCAAGCACTCCTTTGTGACTTGTAAAGAGGCTGAAGACGCATCAGAGGTTTGCAGAGGTTTGCGTCCTAAGAAGCAATAGTCGAGCGCGTCTCCCGAGGTAATAGATAAAGTTTGCCTTCAGTCTTGCGTCCCTCAAGGTCATGATGAGCCTGCAGAGCATTCTCAAGCGCGTACGCCGTACCTTCTGATATTTTCAACCATCCCTCGCTCACAGCATCAATGACTTGTTGGGCTCGCGATTGTAGATCTTTCGGCGTTGCGATGTAGCTGGTGATGGAACCCCCGACCAGGCGAATCGATTTCAGTATTAGACGGAGTCCTTCGATAGCCGGTGGAGCACCTGAGGCGGCTCCGAACGTGACCGCTGTCCCTCTGATGGCGATTGTGTCGAGAGTTCTGCGGAGAGTTGTCTTGCCGACCGCATCGTAGGCAATATCGACACCACGCCCTCCAGTAATTTGCAATACTGCATCACCAAAATCGCTCTCGGCATAGTTGACCAGATGGTCGGCTCCCAAAGACCGCGCAGTCTCCAGCTTTGCAGATGTCGAGGCAGTTGCAATCACGATGGCACCCAGGTGCTTCAACCACTGCACCAAGAGCTGGCCGCAGCCTCCGGCAGCTGAATGCACAAGTGCGATATCGCCCGGCTGAATCGTACGATACTCGTGGATGAGATATTGCGCGGTGATCCCTTGGAAAAGTAAAGACTGCGAAATGGTGAAGCTGTCAGGAATCCGTATCGCACGAGAAGCAGGAACAATAAGGAGCTGGGCATAGCTGCCTTTCACGCCGACCCATGCAATCCGATCTCCTCGCCTGAACGGTTCGCAGGGCTCAAGAACCCGTCCCATGCCTTCGAGACCGGGGATGAACGGTTTCGGAACCTCGTCGAGACCAGTGCGTTGATATACGTCAACGAAGTTGATGCCTGCAGCTTCGACTTCGACGAGCAGCTCAGCCTCTCGCGGCTGAGGATCCACCAATTCCACAAACCGTAGAACCTCTGGACCACCGTTTTCATTCACCTGAATCGCGTACATGACAATATCCCTTTGGAAAGCGGGTCGAGACGCCAATCCCGCCTACTTCGACCGGGACGCTATGACAGTATTCGTCGCACGTCACGAAGATTTTCAAATAGTGCTCCCTGTTGGGCCGATGTCTGCTTATTAGCGAAGGCATCAGTGACGCACACGTATAACCAATTTGCCGAATGCGCCGCGATAGAGATGCTCGTATGCTTTTACCGTATCTTCAAAGGGATACACTGCATCGATAACAGGGTGAATTCGCGTCTTCTCCAGTGCGGCATTCATCTCCTCGAACAGCGCTCGTGAACCTGTAAGGATGCCCCGAATGTTGACCTGTTTCTGCAACACCGGGAAGATCGGTACTTCGGAAGTAAATCCCTCCAAAATTCCGATCACAGCTATCTGACCGGCGGGTCTGACGGCGTTGATTGATTGCGCCAAGCTCTTGCCCGCTGCGATTTCCAGAATCTGGTCGACCCCTTGTTGGTCAGTGAAAGTAAGGGCCTCCTTGGACCATTCGGGATTTCGAACGTAATTGATGGTATGGTGCGCACCAAGCTGCTTCACTCTCTCAAGCTTCTCGTCACTGCTCGATGTGACGACCACACGAGCGCCTGCCGACGCGGCGATCTGTAGTCCGAAGATCGAGACTCCGCCCGTGCCTTGGACGAGAACCGTCTGGTCCGAGGACAGCCCTCCGCCCTGGACCAGGGCATTCCATGCCGTGAGTGCCGCGACTGGGAGGGTAGACGCCTCTTCATCCGTCAAATACGACGGGGGATGCACAAGGGCCTTCTCATCTAGCACCAAGTACTCTGCGAGACCGCCGTGGATGGTATTTCCTAAGGTATGCACGACCTCATCGGCCGCAGGACGGCCGTCAATCCACTTCGTTGCATAGTTCGTGACGGCCCGATCTCCGGTCTTGAAGCGCTTAACGGCATTTCCAACCGCGACCACTTCGCCAACTGTATCTGCCCCTTGAGTCATCGGAAATCGCAGTTCAGGATTGTAGAGACCCTCGACAAGCAACTTGTCTCGATAGTTCAAAGATACGGCGCTGACACGAATCAACACTTCGTGCGCGTCAGGTTGTGGAATCGGGACCTCCACCTTTTGAAGGTTTTTCAAGCCGAAACCTTTAAGCACCCACGCATTCATACATTTTCCTTTCAATCTGTCCGAGGCCGTTCTCGATCAAACTTCGCCCTTTTTTGAAGGTAGGCCTTCAAGGTCGTTAGCGCCAGTGGCAAACATGACAGTTACTATGCAAAAATGGCCACATGCATATGGTCCTCTATCTTCCGAAGGCTTTCTATTCGGCGATCGCTTCCACATTTGTCGAGACGCTTCAAGCAATTAACGGCGTGAGGAACTGCGAGGAGTTCTCTTTCGAATTCATCTCTAAAGATAGGCGACCTCGATCCAAGTCAGGTATCACCTATCCAGCGAAACAGCATCCGTCTCGCCGCATGGATGTGCTGGTACTGCTGACCGGAGTCAGTGCGGATGCCCGCGAGGCGTTGCCTATGTTGGATGCTGAGACCGAACGGGTCAAGAGTCTCGTTCTTCTCGCGAAGCAGCAAAGGGCTCGTATCGCCGCCACCTGCGGAGCTTCATATATGCTGGCGAAGCTCGGCGTGCTAGACGGTCGGCGAGCCACCATCTCCTGGTGGTTGAAGGCCGAAGCGAAACGCACATTTCCCCGCGTCAAGTGGGAGCCTTCGCGCATCATCGTGCGGGACGGCCTTATTTATACAACAGGAGCAGCGTTTGCTGGTCTTGAACTCATAAGCATGCTGCTCATTGATTTGGGATATGCAAAGGAAGAGCGACAAGTCAGGAAGCTGATGGTTCTTCCACCAGCAAGAGATTCACAGGACCCATACGAGGTACCCGGTCTCAAAGAGACTACATCTTTCGAGAAACGTCTGCGCACATTGGCTCGGTCAAACCTGGTGGACCTTGATCTCCATTTCCTTTCAGAAAAGCTCAATACATCGCCAAGGACGCTCTCGCGTCTTTTCCGCCAAGAACTGCAGATTCCGCCCGGCAAATGGATTCAGGAGCAGCGCTTGCAGCATGCGCGGATTTTGCTTGAATCAACCAGGCTCAGCATCTCCGAAATATGTCTTCGCATCGGCTATCAAGACGTCGCTTCCTTCGGCCGCCGGTTTACCAAATTAACTGGGACGACTCCGGGCAAGTACCGCAAAGAGCTTCGGCCAGCGACTGGGACCAACTGACTACAGATCGTGCGAACCAATGAGTGAAATCAATTCCCGAGGTTGTTGCTCTCTATGACCATGTGCACACTGATCCAACCGTAAGGTACAGGAAGGCACCCTGCTTCATGCGGTCGTCTTTCAACGAATGAAGTCGTGGAAGACAGCGCACAGATGTTTGCGGATTCCCACGGTTCTGAATACGGGTCAACTGCGAAAACTCTTTCCTCTCAGCGTGAAGACGAACCTTTTGTTCCCACTTTAGACAAGCTTGAGATGCCTCTCCATCCCCAGTAGAAGCGATGCTGGAAGATTAGATTGTTCCTGAGTTCCATTACCTCGACAAAGTCTCTGGAGTCGCCTCCTGCCGTCCGCGCCCTAAATTCCCACATAAACAAACGACCATCAGCCAATGGAGGCGGTCGACGAGATGTTAGAGGAAGCGGTACCTGCTGAATTACTGCATTTAAGAATGCACGTACCTCCTTTATTCCGTGCATCGTCCCAGGGAATAGGGTATCGAGCATATAGACAGCGGGGCTCTCTAGGATCACTTCCGGATCGTAAAGGGTGGTGAGCGTGTCTATGTCTCCCGCAGCCAGGGCCGCGTTCCAGCGATCAGCGATCTCAATAGCCGATCTGATGAGGTCAGGTGCTGTATTGCTCGGTCCAGATCCTGCGTCGGAAATCGGCGCCATTTTCTCAATCGGTTGCCCCATGGGATTAAAGCGATGAGTCTCGCGAACGAGTTTCAATGCTTCTCCCCACAAGACGACCTCGTCAAGCATCGCATCTAGCAGCGGCATATGGTGATCGCGAGGCTTGAAGTCTGAAAAGTTTTCGAAATCGCTTCGTAGCGAGAGAGCGACCTTCGCCCGCACATCCGCCATTGCCAACTCACCCACGATTTGTCGGAGATGCTCTACGGCGCGGACACCTTTATCGGCCCCATAACTGACGAATCCGGCCGCCTTGTGTTGCCATTCGCGAAATAGGTAGTCGATTGCATTTTTCAATGCGGCGGAAATGGAGTGATTGTATTCAGGTGTGACGAAGACGAACGCATCATAGCGGTCGATCACAGTTGCCCAGGCTTTTGTGTGCTCGCCTTGATAACGCGACATCCTTGGCGGAATGGGCTCGTCAAACAGTGGAAGATTGTATTCAGCGATATCGACTACCGTATATTCGGCATCACCACGCTTGTTAGCTTGTCCCAATACCCACTCCGCCACCATCTTTGCCTTCCGTCCGGGGCGAGTGCTTCCCGTGATGACCGCAACCCTAATCATGATTCACCGTCAAAACGATCTTGCCTCTTGTGTGTCCACCCTCAATCAAACGATGTGCTTCGGCGGCATTTGCGATAGGAATCTCTTGCTGCAAAAATATCTGAAGATCCCCGCTTTGATACAGCTCCACCAGTTCCGTAAGCCGTTCAATAGACCTGGCCGTGCCCAATTGTCGTATGCCATGTTCGCGAGCTGCAGAGCTGAATGCGACCGTACCGATTCGATTCTTTTCACCAACAAGCTCCAGCGACACTTGGATCGCTTCCATGCTGTCGACCAACACTAAGGCTGCGTCAACACCGTCTGGAGCAACAAGACGGATTTGTCCAGTCAGATCGTGCCCATAGGCGACCGGCGACACTCCGAGCGATCTCAAATAATCGTGATTGCGCTCACTTGCGGTTCCAATTACTCGCGCTCCTCTTGCGCGTGCAATCTGCGATGCAAAAGACCCCACACCCCCGGCAGCGGCGTGAATCAACAAAGTCTGTCCGGCTTTCACGTCGAGTTCATGAATCGCAGCTAAAGCCGTTTGGCCAGAGGCACTGAGAGCGCCTGCTTCGCTCCAGGGCATCTGTTGGGGTTTAGCCACGAAGTCGGTCGCTTTGACTACGACATGCTCCGCATACGAGGCAAGCATGGCCCATCCAAATACCCCTTCCCCGATTGAGAAACCTGTTACATCAGGCGCAAGCTCGTCAATCGTGCCTGCCCATTCATTCCCGAGCCGTTGTGGGAAAGTTGCCGGAACCCATCTGTGTGCAGCACCACTTCGAAAGAGAGCGTCGAAGGGCTGCACTCCTGCACTTCGCACTCTAATACGTACCTGTCCTGGTTGAGGAACCGCCAAAGGTATCTCTATGAAATGAAGTACATCGGCCGGCCCATAATGGTCAAAAACGACTGCTTTGCTCATATTTTTCTCCTCGAAGGGAGGGTCGCGAGAAATTAAGATGTCGTCTCGGCCCCGAGTGTCTCACTGAACACTTGCGCCAGATCGTCGAGCGCAAGGACAAGCCGCTTCTTTTGAGAATCAGAGAGTCTCTTCAACTTTGGACCGAGTAGCTTCGCGGCTTGGTCGTATGCCGCTGACATCGAAGCACGGCCCTTCGTGGTGACGTGAAGTTCACTGAGTCGACGGTCCTCATCGCTTTCCATTCGCTTGACATATCCAAGTTGGACCAACGCGTCGATCGCCTTGGACATGGCAGGTTGGCTCACTAGATTTCGCTCCGCAAGTTTGGTCACATGCCGCACGGATTCAAATTCGATGAGAGCCAGAATGCGAAATTGCCCGATGGACGGCCCTACACGAGTGGGGAACGCATCGCGGAAGGACCGCGCCAGCGGAACATACATCGCGAAAATGCGGCGAGCGATATCCTGATCATTCATAACCACGGTTAAGATATAACAAAGGTTATGGACATGGCAAATCGAATAACCGGACTTATCCCGCCTTGCGGAAAGTAAGGTTCACTCGAACGGAGCCGAGCGCGCGATGCCATCCTTGTTTGAGCGGCTGGACACCGTGATAGCGAAGACGTGCCGTACCACCCCAGACGACCACGTCTCCATGTTGCACCTGAATGCGCTTCGTTTTGTCGGAACGTTCCATTCCGCCAAAGAGGAAGGTTGCGGACAGCCCTAGAGAGACCGAAACGATAGGGTTACTAAAGTCCCTCTCATTCCTGTCCTGATGGAGCGACAATTTCGCACCGGGAACATAGCGATTGATGAGGCATGCATCGGGTTGAAAATCTGCGAATCCGGCCGCCGCTGCCGCCCTCAGTGCTAAATTGCCGAAGCTATCCGGCATCCGAGGCCACAAATGTTTGGTCAGCGGATCAGTTCGCTCGTATCGATACCCTTTGCGG
>Ga0302315_10003547_pt1 | contig 14005 bp, 11 predicted proteins | sample III_Palsa_N3_1_FD_200532 | JGI IMG/M metagenome (GOLD analysis project Ga0302315, IMG submission 200532) | Peat permafrost microbial communities from Stordalen Mire near Abisko, Sweden - III_Palsa_N3_1 | ecosystem: Environmental > Terrestrial > Soil > Palsa > Peat permafrost | place: Sweden... | reverse complement strand
TGGCTCGGAGGTCGTCGACGCCAGCTGCCACGACCCTCGCCTTCGATAGCACCGCCGCACCAGCTTCCGTAAGCATCGGCTTTCGCGTCTGCTCGCGATCGAACAATGCGACGCCCAGGTTTTGCTCAAGCGTCGCGATGGTGTAGCTGACCGCAGACACGGCTCGCCTGAGGCGCTTCGCAGCGGCAGTGAAGCTGCCTGTTTCCGCGACAACCAAAAGGACCTTCAGCTGCTCGATGGTCGGCGTGCCTGTGATAGACATTACAAATATCCTGTAGGTTTTCTTCAGGAATTTACGACTTTTTTTAATAAATCGGAAGGCTTACCGTGTCGGCAAGCTCAAACCGCAACGTCGCGGGGGCCTATTCACCATCCCTAGTCCAGGAGAAATGCCATGTACAAGCAGAATGATTCACTCGCCCTCATCGGTCGCATCCTGATCGGTGTGCTGTTTCTCTCGAGCGGTCTCGGCAAGCTCGCTGCGCCGGCGGCCACCCAAGCCTATATCGCTGCCGTCGGCCTGCCCGCCCCAGTCATCGCCTACGCCCTCTCACTCACCGTTGAAGTAATCGGCGGTCTGTTGCTGATCGCCGGCGTGCGGGTCCGTCTCGTCGGAGCTGGCCTGGCGCTCTTCACGCTCGCCACGGCGGTGTTTTTCCATCACAACTTCGCCGACCAGAATCAGATGATCCATTTCTTCAAGAACTTCGCGATCATCGGTGGCCTGCTCCAAGTCGTGTCCTTCGGTGCAGGCAAGTTTTCGGTCGACAGCTGGCTTGTTCGCCGAGCCTCGTTCAGCGGCGTTGCGCCTCAGGCGGTTAAGTAATACGGCCGCGCATCGGGCTCACTTCCACCGAGCCCGATGCCTTCTTCCACAAGTATCCCCAGGCCACCACCATGTCTCTCGCCATTGCGCTTGCCTCCGATTCCGTTCGCCACATCGTCTACCGCTCTCGCGGTATCACCCATGGCTACATCACGCGACTGGTGAGTCCCGGCGATTTGGGTCAGATACTTAAGCCATTTGTCTTCCTTGATCATTTCGACAATCAGGGCGATACGTTTCCCACCTTCGGATTGCATCCCCATTCGGGACTAGCCACATTGACGTATGTCTCCGAGGGCAGCGTCAGCTACGAGGATACGAACGGCGCCACCGGGATCCTGCGTGCCGGCGGCATAGAGTGGATGCGCGCTGGCAAGGGCGTCTGGCACGCCGGCGGCGCGGGCGATCCCGGTTTGACCCGCGGCTTCCAACTCTGGATCGCACTCCCACCTCATTTAGAGCTCGGCACTTCGGAGAGCATTTACCAAAGCGTCGAAGACATTCCGCAAATTGGGCCCGCACGGCTGTTGCTAGGCAGCTATGACGGCGCGTCCAGCACCATCATCGCCCCTTCGCCGATCAACTACCTCGCTGTTGTCCTTAAGGCCGGAGAACGGTGGCGCTATCAACCGCCTCTCCGGCACACGGTTCTTTGGATGGGTATGAGCAAAGGCAGCGTCGAAGTCCCTGCTCTGCTCGAACAGGGCGAGATCGTCGCCTTCGAGCCGTCTACCGGGGCCGTTGAATTTACCGCCCGGACCGACTCAGAGTTCGTCCTTGGCTCAGCCGTCCCGCATCCATACGATTTGGCACTGGGCTACTACTCGGTCCACACCTCGGTCGAAGCGCTTCAAGTAGGCGAGGCGCATATCCAGAGCATTCGCGAGACCTTGGTCGCCGAAGGGCGCCTCTAGTTACTGCCACCAATAACGCCTCTTCATCGAGCAGGAATTTATTTGTGAAATTTGTAGCCTCTAACGGCGCCAGCATTCCTGCGCTCGGCTTTGGCACGTACGGCATGTCGCGAAGCGACATGATGCGCACCTTGCCAGAGGCACTGCGAGCCGGGTTCCGGCACATCGACACCGCGCAGATCTATCGCAACGAAGAAGAGGTTGGCGAGTGTGTCGAGGCATCCGGCCTGAAACGCGCCGAAGTTTTCCTCACCACGAAGGTCTGGGTCGCCAACTATTCCGAACGCGCCTTTGGCGCGTCCGTCGACGAGAGCCTACGGAAGCTGCGAACCGACTACATCGATCTGCTGCTGCTCCACTGGCCTAGCCACGCTGTGTCCTTGGCCGAGCAGATCATGGGACTCAATGCAGCGGTTGAAGCCGGCAAGGTCCGGCACATTGGGGTGAGCAACTTCAACCGGCAGCTCCTGGCTGAGGCGACGCGCCTGTCGAGAGCCCCCATCATGACCAACCAATTCGAGTACCACCCATACCTCAACCAAAAACTCCTGATCGATGAATGCCGTCAGCTGGGGGTGTCCGTAACGGCGTATTGCGGGATGGCCGTGGGCAGGGTTTTCGACGATCCGGTGCTTAAAGACATCGCTGCGCGGCATGACAAGACCATTGCCCAAATCGTCCTTCGTTGGCTGATTCAACAGGACAGGGTAGTCGCCCTGTCGCGTACAACCAATCCCGCACGCATCGCAGGGAACATTGGCGTGTTCGACTTCAACCTGACGGCTGGAGACATGGCGACGATTCATCATCGCGCCACAAATGACAGCCGTATCGTCAGTCCGCCGGGGCTATCTCCATCTTGGGATCCGACCCCTGCGTTCTAACTCCGCAGCAAGCCAACGGATTCGCTTGCGCGGCCAAGCCTCCCGTCACATTGATCACGTGCAGCTCAGAGCATATCCGGAACGCTTGGCTCTATTGAGGGTGTCTGAGGATGCCACCTTTTTGAAATCCTCAAATTCTTTCCAGATATGTGCAGGGCGTGCTACATCATAAAAATTGAACGCCTTGGTATGATAACTTTGATCGCTGTACCGACCGAAATCTGGCTTGTCATAGTGAGCCGACCACCCAACCTTTCAGTACGTTCTCGCATCCCTTCTATCCCCCAATGCCCTTCTTTCTGTCGTAGGTGCACGTACTGTTCGCTGAACCCGATGCCGTTGTCGCGGATTGCAATCCCTAAACCACGTTTTGCATATCTAAGGACTACACGAATATCCTGAGCATGGGAATGCTCAAACGCGTTGCGCAAGGCCTCTCGGACAAGAGCTAGTACCTCGCCGCGGACTTTTGTTTGCAGGTTCCACGGACTACCTTTGATACGTAACGAGAACCCGATTTTCGTTTCCATTGCTAAGCGGGCCCCCGTATCTAGAATGACCGCCATCCAATCCTTTTCATCGACAGGTGAGCGGAGCGCGCTGATAGCGTCACGCCCATCGGTAACGATATCCCGCAACTGTCGCTCAATCCTGGCCGCGCGTTCTCGCTGCGCGTCTGTCAACGTTGGCGCTTGCGACCATAGTTCCATCTCGAGCAGAACACCATGAAGCCCCTGCAATAGAGTGTCGTGGAGCTCTCGTGCGATGCGTTTACGCTCCGCCTTCCGCTCATCTGTCAGGAAGTCCCTTCGCTGTTCTGAACTGCCCGGCCGCAACTTGTTTAAGCGCTGGCGCAACCTATTAAAAATGGTCATGAAAGCCAATTTATTTTGATGAGACGACAAAGCGGCACGTGAGCCTGTAAGAATCTCTCGCGTTAGTCGGCCAGTGTGCACAACAGGAGTTTTCAGCGAACTCTTCCAATGGAAGAGCCGGAGGGGACTGCCTGCCTGTTGATGGATGCCGCCCAAGACCTCATGGCTGGAACATTCGACGAATGCCCTATGGCGGTAATGGGTCGTACCGGCTTTCATCGTGTCTTTCCTGAAGGGATTGCAGCCATGGCGACAGACGATGGCGCGAACAGACAACTTCCCTACCCGGCGAACCTCGCATTGCTCGAGTTACGCCCTTCGCAGGGGTCGTCACTACGCTTAGAGCAAATCCCAAGCCAACAGAAAGGCACTGAATTTATTAGAGTTATTGAAATCTCTCGCTGGCGATATCTCGCCAATGGCGAGATCCTGGACAACAATCGACTAATTTTCTACGAGACTGTGCCGAAATCGGCTTTTGTCGATCTTCAGTGCCCGGATTTTCGATTCAAGCGTAGAACGCGGAATGCCGAGCCGGGTTGCTGCCCCAGTGGGTCCGAAGACCCGCCCGCCACAGGCGTGTAGCGCTTCTTCGATGATGGCTTTCTCATGCGACGCCAACGTACTCGTCAGGGCAATGGGACTTTCGACGGATGGACCCGCGGTCAGCCAGCTATCGTCGATCTTGAATTCGTCCGAGTCACACACGACCACCGACCGCTCGATGACATTTTGCAGCTCGCGTACATTCCCAGGCCATGGATACGACTGCAGGTGATCGAGCGTTCGCGCATTAATGCGTTTAAATGCTTTGCCCGCATTCTGTGCGTAACGTTCGACGAAATACTTAACCATCTGTGGGATGTCCTCTCTCCGTTCTCTCAACGGTGGCATTTCCACTGGGAACACATTCAAGCGATAAAAAAGATCCAGGCGGAAGCTGCCATCAGTGACTGCGCGGACTAAATCGCGGTTTGTAGCGGTGATCACGCGAACATCGGCGCGAATAGTCTCCCTTCCACCGATTCGCTCGAACTCTCGTTCTTGCAGGACCCTCAGCAAGGCAACTTGTGTGTCCGACGACAGCTCGCCAACTTCATCGAGGAAGATCGTTCCACCTTCAGCCAGTTCGAAGCGGCCGAGTCGCCGCTGGGTGGCACCGGTGAAAGCCCCCTTTTCATGGCCGAACAATTCGGAGAGAACCAACTCCCTCGGTATGGCGGCACAGTTCACGGCCACGAAGGCCTTAAGAGATCGTGGCGATCGCCGGTGAATGGCACGGGCGATGAGCTCCTTGCCAGTGCCCGTCTCCCCGGTGATCAGAACTGTTGAGTCAGTAGCCGCGACCTTAGATACCCGTGAGAGCATGGCAGTGAGCGCAGTCGAAGTACCCACTATTTCTTCGAACATCGAATTCTTTTCTATTTCTTCGCGAAGTGCGATGTTTTCTTGCTGCAATCTCTCCTCAGCCTTCTTGCGTTCGTCAATATCGGTGCACGTCGCATACCAACGGAGTGCCTGCCCTTGGTCATCACATACAGCGTTAAATTGAGCCAAAAACCAACGATTGGTGCCATCGAACCTGGGTAGCCGTAACTCTATTTCGTTTGTGGAAACAGTCGATTTCTGTTGGTGAAATGCCTTCAGTCGTTCGCGATCATCAGGATAAATAACCTTGCCAGGCGGTGCGCGAAGCCATTCCTCGAGACTGAAACCCCCATAAGCGAGTGCAGCGCGATTCAGGTAAATGTGTTCTCTATTCGGCCCTAAAATAGCGATGTGTTGAGGCGCGAGATCCAAGAGCTGCCGGAGTTCTTCCTCACCCTTGCGCAGGGCGAAGATCAGCTGTTCGTGATTGGTTACATCAATCCCTGTCCCGACGAATTTTCGAAAAATCTCACCATCAAAGACCGGCGTGCCCACGCAACGTACATGACGAATGGTTCCATCCGGCCGTACGACCCGCTTTGTAAACTCGAAGTTGCTGCGAACCGTCAGCATCCCCTGAATTTCGCGCGTCACACTGTCTCGATCTTCTGGATGCACGAGTGCTAAATAATCAGGGATGCTTGGTGCATTACCACTGGGGGCGAGCCCGTGGATCTGGAACAACTCGGCGGACCAAAACTCGAAGCCCCTGGCATTGAATGCCCAGCTACCGGTATGTGCAAGCCGCTGACCTTCGGCCAAATAGAATTCAGCCTGCTTTCGTTCTTCAATGTCGAGGTTAATGCCGACCCAGAAGAGCAGCTCGCCGTCCCCGTCCCGGTGAGGCTCTGCGCGACTGAGAAACCAGCGATATACGCCGTCGACGTTGCGTATTCGAAAAGTGAACTCACCGGCCGACGCTGAATCGATACAGGTTGACCAAGCTTTGCGTGATGCATCGTGATCGTCTGGATGCAAGAAAGCGATGTGGGCATCCCAGGCTCCCCCGCTTACCATGCCAAACCGAAGCGGATGGTCTTTCGGGAGACCAAGATAGTCCGCGCAGCGCTGGTTCACGAACGTAAGAGCGCCGGAGGGATCCGCGTACCAGGTGTGTGCCGGAACCAGATTGAGGTTGCTCAGCAGCAGTGGCTTGGGAAAGTCAATCATCAGGTACCCAACGATGCGAGAACCGGTAAAAGAGCTCATCGTTCGTTAGGCGCGCAGCATCCTCTCACCCAGGAACGACGGCCTACAGAGCTGCTTGTTGAGGGCAACGCGCATTGAGTTCAGTTTACTGCCATTGGCGAAATGTCACCAATCACCGCCCCGCAAGCAGATTGATTAGCGCCCCTGTTTGCCGTTCCACACTGACTTTTGTGCCAGTCGATCGAGGGATATCAACTATACGGATTCCGTCATTGCGGATGGAACTGTTTTGGTTCCCCGTCGAGTTCTGCACAACGGCGCCTTTCGGCACCGTTGTCGTTTCAACATCGATCTGCGATCAGACCAGGCTGATCTGCACATCGACATTGCCACGCGTGGCATGCGAGTACGGGCAGATATCGCGATGTGCGGTATCGACCAGTTCCTGCGCCACGGCACGATCGATGCCCGGCAGGCTCACTTCAAGCTTCACCGCGATACCATAGCCAGTCGGTTCGCGCGGGCCAATGCCCACGTGCGCGGTCACGGTTGCATCCTTCACCGCGACCTTTTTATCGCGCGCCGCATGGCGCGTCGCACTTTCGAAGCAGGCAGCATAACCAGCGGCGAACAGTTGTTCTGGATTGCTACCGTGGCCGCCCGGACCGCCCAGCTCCTTCGGCACCTTCATGTCGACATCCAGCACGTCGTCGCAGCTGTGAACATGACCTTCGCGACCACCCTTGGCCGTAACGGTAGCAGTGTAAAGAATTTTGCTTGGATTGCTCATGGTCTTGATCTCGTTCGTCAGTGCTGCGAGTGTCTGTCTTCACGATACGAAGCGCATTGCGATGCGGACTCAATCGGGGCGACTATGGCAGCCGATACCCTTCCGTTCTTGGATAAAGTTGACGACGAAGGATAAAAAGTTACTTTTTGTGGGGCCTTGGCTAACTCAGTCAGAGGATCCAGCGATAAGATCACTGAAGGCCCAACGAAAAACTACGGGATACATCTCGTCAGAGCAAAACATGATGGGCTGAGTGCATGAATTCGCTTGCTGTGCTCGGTGCCAAGAATGAGCATCGCTTGGGGGTTGTGAGGTATGCATTTCATCCGCCACGCAATGGCACGTCTTCTCATGTTGGCCGCCTGCCCTGCATTGGTCGCGATGGGCGTGCCATCTATCACGTGGTCTATGGAACCACCTCATGAAGTTGCGCCATTAGATCCGCAATCGCCCTACCGCTTCAGCTTGGCGCAGTTCCAGCACCGGTCCTATCTCTCGCGAGATGGCGCACCAGCTAACGCACAAGCCATGGCCCAAACGCCCGATGGGTTTCTGTGGATAGGCACGCTGAACGGTCTGATTCGGTTTGATGGCGTGCATTTCGATCGCAGTTTCACGGACTTGCTGCCTAAGCCCGGCATTTCCCGTTTATTTGCTGAGCCTAATGGTGACTTATGGATTGGTTACACCTTCGGCGGCATTAGCGTATTGCACCAAGGCAGGATCTCGAACGCACCGGACGCAGCGCTTGCTGGTGGTAGCGTCGTCGGTTTCGCACGTACGAAAGATGGCTCTCTTTGGGTTGCTAGCACCCGTGGTATCGCGCGACAGCGCAATGGGCATTGGGAAAAGGTCACTCGCCCTAACGAAGGCGACCCAGCGCATGAACCCCAATGGCTCGGTCAAATCAATGGCCGCATCTATCTTTTCGATGCCCAGAGCGCCCATGTCATCGACGATAAAACAGGGCAACTGGTGGTCACTGATTTTGCAAAAGCCAAACACGACCGGCTGGGTCTTCCTGCATCTGTCCCGTGGAATGAAAGCGACCACGTGTACTGGGCAAGCGTGCGTGATCCTTCTGGGGCGCTATGGGTTACCAACGAAAACCACGATGGCATTACGCGAGTTCGCTGGAAAAACAACGAAGAGGCTATTGCCAACGAGGAGCACTTTGGCAACGTGGAAGGATTAAGCGGAGAGTATGGGTTGGTCTATTTCATGGATCGTGAGGCCAATATCTGGGTAGCGACTGAAAAGGGCATCGATCGCTTCAACGCGGGCAAATTCATTCCCCTCATCTTTCCGGCAAGGATGGCCGACCTGACCATAGCGACGGATCATGCCGGCGGATTGTGGGCAGTGAGCCTTAGCGGAAACGCGTTCTATCTCAAGGGTGAGGCAGCCCCTATACGTATTGAAGGATTGGGCCCGGGCTCCGACTGTTCGATGGTGGATCGCCAGGACGCCCTTTGGGTGCCAGGAACCGCCGATCTGGAAGTCTATGATGGTGTCCGCATTGCGCACGTATCGCCACCGCCAGGCACCTTGAAGCTTGACCATGGCGAGCAGGTGCTTCAACCGTGCCAAAATGTGGCCGAAGACGCGACGGGAGATATTTGGTTATCGCTAGCCAAGGCAAGCGTTTTTCGTCGCGCCGCCGGCACGTGGCAGATCAATGGCGGACTCAAGGATTTGCCTTCCGGACCTTCGATTCGCGTCATGGCCGATGACAAGGGGCGCATCTGGCTGGGTTACCCCAATAACCGCATCGCGGTGATCGACCACGATCAGGTCACGCTCTATGGCCGCGACGAAGGACTGGCCATTGGCAACGTGTTGAGCCTGTTTGTACAAGGTGTGCACGTTTGGGCAGCAGGAGATAACGGAATTGCCTATCTCGCCTCCAACAACCGATTCGTTGCTTTCCACGCCGAGGGCGACAATTCGCTGCGCGGAATTTCCGGGATAGTTGAAACGGCCCGGGGAGATCTATGGTTAAACGGCCCAGATGGTGTGTACCGGATCACGGCCACTCAAATTGATGCACTTCTACACACCCCTGGGTATCAACCGTCTTACGAGCTATTTACCCAAGACGATGGCATCAATGGACAACCCAAGCCGCTCCGGCCCGGGCCTTCCATGGTGGAAAGCACTGATGGACGCATCTGGGTGGCGGCAAAGCAGGATTTATCCTGGATTGATCCATCGCACATCCGATACAACAAAGTGGCTCCGACGATCACGATTACCGGGTTCACCGCTAATGGCAAACTATGGCCGCTATCCTCGATACCAGCACTTCCACCGGCGACACGCAATTTCCGCATTGACTACACGGCGCCGGCACTATCCATGCCCGAGCGCGTGCACTTTCGATATCGCCTTGAAGGTGTAGACAATGACTGGCAGGAAGCTGGAGCACGACGCGAGGCCTTTTATACCGACCTCCCCCCAGGCACATATCACTTCCAGGTCTTGGCAACCAACGAGGATGGAGTCACCAGCGTTGCACCGGCCAGCTTTATTTTCCAAGTCGATCCCGCGTTCTATCAAACAGTATGGTTTAAGTCTCTCTTGGCAGGCATGGCCGCGCTGACCGCCTGGTGCTTGTACGCTTTAAGAGTGTCCTTCATCGCGCGCAGATACCGCCTGCTCCTGCATGAGCGATCAGCAGAGCGCGAGAGAATTGCCAGGGACCTTCATGACACGCTGCTTCAGGGCATGCAGGGCATACTTTTGCAAATTGAATTGTGGACTTGCAGCCCCACCGTATCCGATGCACAACGAGATAGCGCATCTAAGATAGAAGATAAGATGCGCGGTATGCTCATCGAGGGGCGCGACGCCATCATTGCGCTTCGACAATCACAGGATAACCATGCTGATCTCATTGGTGGACTGCTTGCTGTTGGTCATGAAGCTGCCGCGCAATCCGAGACGAGATTTTCGCTGCGCCTGCTCAGCGATTCACGTGACTTGCTTCATGACGTACGCAAGGAAGTGCTCGCGATAACTCGTGAAGCCGTACTAAATGCCTTCAGACATGCCGAAGCAGAAGCAGTCTGGGTAACCGTTGACTATGCGCAGCAAGCCCTGAGCATATCCATATGTGACAACGGTATTGGGGTGTCGGAACGGCGTATCGAAGAACGGCAAAAGGAAGGTCATTGGGGCATTGCAGGAATGCGAGAGCGTGCGGCCAAACTGGGTGGACAACTCATGGTGACCAGTTCCCCCGGCAAAGGGACTGCGGTCGAGCTCAAGGTTCCTCGGCGGCATGCCTATGCGTCAGCGCCCTTTTTCATACGCTTGGGCACGTCGCTGAAAAGGAAGTTGAACGGTTTGATGTCCGGCGGCACGAACCGTTAGAACGATTACTGGACCGTGAAGTATCTCCACTATTCAATGTCTGCTTCTTGACAGCAAACGGAACAGTGAGAACTTTCCATGGCGCTGTCTCCTGCTCCATCGACGGCCTTTTTCGGACATACATAGGACGCGAGGCTTCATAAAGACAGCGCTCCTTGGCATGACGACATTGATCATGGTTCCCTTGGAAAGCTGGCTCACGATCTCCAGCCTTCCCCTCAGTTTCTCGGCGCGCTCGCGCATGCCGGCGATTCCCCAATGCCCTTCTTTCTGGCGCAATGCTAGGTGTTGTTCGCTGACGCCGATGCCGTTGTCTTGAATCGAAATCTTCAACCCGCTTTTCCAATATCTGACGACGACAAGAATGGTCTTTGCGTGAGAGTGCTCAAGCGCATTGCGTAAACCCTCGCGAACGATGGCCAATACCTCGACGCGCGCCTTCAACGGAAGGCTCCAAGGCTCACCCTTGATCTTCAGCGTGAAGTTGACCTTCGAATCCAAGACCGCGCGCTCTCCCATTTCCAGGACAGCCGCCATCCAGTCTCTTTCGTCGTCGGGCAAACGGAGCGCATTGATCGCGTTGCGTCCGTCCATGACGATATGACGAAGCTTCCGCTCAATCTTCGCTGCTCGCTCGCGCTCTTCTTCCGGGAGCCTCGACGAAAGCACTTCAAACTCAAGCAAGATGCCCTGGAGACCCTGCAACAATGTGTCGTGCAATTCTCGCGCTATACGCTTGCGTTCGACACGCCTCTCGTCTTCCAGAAAGCGCCTCCCTTGCTTGGTGTATCCCAGCCGCAGCTTGTTTAAGTTCCAAAGTGCACAGGCCAGCACCGTCCCAACACCAAACGACCTCACCCAGCTTGAGTGGGAAATAGATAGCTCGCTCCGCACAAATACCACCTCTGTAGTCGACACGCTTGCATTCGACTAACTGTTTATCAGCATCTCTTCCTGATATGAATTGGATGATTCGTGATCTTTTTTGTAAAAATGCACAATGCCGACCGACGCGTAGCATCAGCGCCACGTACTAATCGATTCAATGAGTTGAATCGATTATTTTCCAAGCGCCGATGCGCATCCGCGGCCAAGAAATGCCGAGGCTTTTTAGGACTTACAGGTGCTGCAGGCTACGCGGGCTGACCGGACTGCTGTCACTAGCTGCCTTTGCGGAGCCCTATCGCCACATACAGCTTCGCAAGCCATGCGGGGTCTTCCAGACTCCCGCCAGCGATCTCCTGGATGCGCTCGAGTCTGTAATTCAGCGTGTTGGGGTGAATCCCTAAAACTGAAGCGGCTTTCTTGCGCTTTTGTAGATGCTCGAGATAGCACTCCAAGGTTCTCAATAGGTCTGGTTCGTGCGACAGACGCTCAATCAAAGACTCCAGATAGCGCAGCACGTTATCCGACCGCCTTGCGCCTTCGTTCAACGCGATGTCCGAATACCTGAACACACCATCGCCTTCGCCAATGCGTTCGCCGACCTCCAACGCCTTGACCGCTTCGTCCACTGAGCCAGACCAACCAGATGGACCCTGGCCCATCATCCCTACACCAACTTGTTTGAACTCGGGGATGTTTGCGATCAACCGAGTGGCCAACTCGCCCATCCTTCGGTCGCTGGCGAGAAGAGAATCGCCTCGGATACATGGGATCCAGACGATCAATCGCCCGCGATGCATCACTCTGACAAGATCTGCCGCATTGACCTTCGCCATGCGCGCCACAACCAGCAACACCCTGTCCAGCTCCATCTCGACGCGAGACGGCAGCGTGTCTGGCACATTGGCGTTGAACGCAAATGCCACACGAGCGATCGTCGGATCAATGCCAATGGCCTCCGACACTCGGTTGAACTCGCTCACGTCCCCGGGTGCGCTAAGGATCAGATTGCAAAGTTCATACCGCAGCGCGTCCTTCCATCTTGACTGCTCGTATTGCTCTTCCATATAGGCAGTTGCGATCGTCTGGGCCATTTCGTCGAAGTGGTCGAGGAGATATGGAGACACGGTAAAAAGAAGTTCGTTCTGAACGTCTTGGTGCTTCGATGCAAATTCCAGATAGACAGCCCACAGTTCTTTCGAGCCCACCCGATAGGCCCTAAGAATCGACGCCAACTCAATGCCTTGATGGACACGCCTTCGCCCCAGATTTCGAAATGTCTCCATGTCTTCCTCGGAGGGATATTTCCCCGTCAACATGGACTTGGTCCAAAGCACCGCCGAGAACCGAATCGACTCCATGAGATCGCTCTTGATACTCGGTGGAAGCGCGGCGTAGGTCGGGTCATTTTGAGTGATTGTCCTTTGGGCCCTTTCAACGATCACAGTCGGATCACGCGCGTACGCAGCCGTCGCTTTGCGAAGCTTTCCCGTTACTCGTGGAATTTTCATGGTTAGACCGTCCCAAATATAAGCGGCGAGATATAAGCGGCGAGAGTTCCAAATCCATGGCCGGAAAAGACATCCGCGACGATGCAGACAGGTCACTTGTCTCCAGCTTAGACCTTCAGTTATAGCGGTGCATACGTCACGCTGCATGCGTACCACACACCGACCGAACTCAAATGCTTTGGCCATCCATGCTGCGCCCATGCTTCCGGATTGGCGGTCTCAACCGATCGAAATAAAAAACGGCGGCGCCATCATCCGGCGCCGCCGTTTCCCTCTCGACGACTCGCTCAACGTTGCATTTGCATGACTTTGTTCATAGGAACCATGTTTCGGTTGAGGTGACTCATGATCCACATGGATCCTATGACCACGATCGCAATGATCAGCATCGTTGCTGCGAAAGCCATGATGTTGGTCTTTTGCTTGGGTGCGGTGTTGATGTGCAGGAAGAAGATCAGATGAACCAGCATTTGAGCGATCGCCAGGACGGCTAGCGCCGCCTCGATGCTGAAGGGAGCCATGCTCGTACTGGTTGCTACCGCGAACGCCGCAAGAGTCAGCGCTATCGCCGAGACGTAACCGATGATATAGCCACGCAGGCTACCGTGGGTATTTTGACTCTCCAGGCCCGGGACAGGAGATTCTCCACGCCCTGGATCGTGTTGCTGGTGTGTTGTCATAAATAGCCTCCGACCAAATAGACGAACGTAAAAACACCAATCCAGACCACGTCGAGGACATGCCAGAAAAGGCTGAAGCACAGGAACCGACGCAGCATGGCCGGAGTGAATCCGCGTCTCAGGAATTGAACGAGCAACACACCAAGCCACAGGAGCCCGCATGTCACGTGCAATCCGTGCGTGCTCACCAGCGTAAAAAACGACGAGAGGAAGGCACTGCGATCGGGGCCATCGCATCTCGATATGAGATCGGCAAATTCGTGCACCTCGAGCGTCAGAAACACGATACCGAGCGCGGCCGTGACAAGAAATCCGACCAGCGCCACGAACTTGTTGCGTCGGTCGCATGCCAACATGGCGATACCGCAAGAAAAGCTGCTGGTGAGCAGGCAGGCCGTTTCGATAAGTGCGTTGTGCGCGCTGAAAAGCATATGCCCGTCAGGGCCACCATCCGTCGACGTTCTCAACACCGCGAACGCAGCGAACAGTGCGGCAAAGAGAATGCCGTCGCTCAGAAGATAGAGATAGAAGCCAAAGCCCGTGACGTGTTGCCGGGAGGGTCGCTGGTCCTCTGACTCCCACGACGGCATATCCAACGAAGAAGCATTGCTAGACATAAGTCTGTCCTTTATTGATCAGGCGACATGGGGGTGCGCGCGCTCGAGCCGGGCTACTTCAGCGGCCGACA
>Ga0302315_10003544_pt1 | contig 14010 bp, 9 predicted proteins | sample III_Palsa_N3_1_FD_200532 | JGI IMG/M metagenome (GOLD analysis project Ga0302315, IMG submission 200532) | Peat permafrost microbial communities from Stordalen Mire near Abisko, Sweden - III_Palsa_N3_1 | ecosystem: Environmental > Terrestrial > Soil > Palsa > Peat permafrost | place: Sweden... | reverse complement strand
CTGCAATCAGCACACTGTCGCCGGCGGAATGGCCAAATTGATCGTTGATCAGCTTGAAGCGGTCCAGATCAATAAATAGTACGGCAAGCTGTTCACCACTCACCGTTGCGTCTTGAATGGCGCTCTCCAGCTTTTGCAAAAATAGCATCCGATTCGGCAGCTTGGTCAGATCATCGTGGCTCGCCAGATGCACCAGTTCATGCTGCTTGTTATAGAGCAGATCCATGCGGGATTTGATTTCTCGGCTCATTTGATCGAAGCAGCGCGCCAGAATGCCGATTTCATCAGCACGCTCAAGGGGCAGCGCTTCCATGGCTGTTTCCTCGAAAAAATGGCTTGCTGCGCGCGCCAGTATCTGCAGAGGCTGGGTCACGACTCTGGCGCACAGCACCGCCAGAACGATCGCCAGAACACTGAAGATCAAGATCATTCTGATGATACTGTCACCGAGCAACTTCGCTCCGGCGAGCACATCGGCCAGCGGTTTCGACAAGCCCAGCACCATAAAATGCTTACCTGCCGACATACCGAAGGGCTTACGTATGAAAGCTAGTACCTGGCCCGGCGCCTGTTGCGGTTGCTCCATGCCATTCAAGATCACACTGCTTTTTGTTTGCTCAAATAACGCCTTGGTCGAAACAAAACTGTCCTGCATTAAGGCACTTGCCCCCCGGTCGGGGCCAAATGCCTTCGACACATCGGGACGAATCACGAAATTTCCCCACTCATTGGCCAGGTAGACTTGGTAATCGCGAGGCAAGTCGATTTGCAAAATTTTAAGCAAACTGGTCAAATCCACGTCGATAACCATGACACCCACCACAGCACCGCTTTCCGAGACGACGGGTGCGGCGACGAGCAAAGCGGGCTTGCCTTCGGCAGAACGCGCGCCCGGCTCGTGGTTTACCGTGATGGGAGAAATATAAATGCCCCCGGGCGCCATTGCCAAGGTTTCAGACACATAGGGAAACTGCCCTACTTCCCGTAAATTGCCGTCCAGTACTCGCACTGGACGATTGCCATCTCGATCGACCCGCACCAATTCCAAACCCGAGCGCTGGCGCGTGATCAAACGAATCTGCAAATATTCCGGGTGATGGCGTATAAAATTGGAGAACGCCAATGCCATGCGATCCTTTGCCTGTTCATCGGCAAGACCGCTGTTGAGCTGGACAATTTTAGGTGGCGATTGCAGATCGGCCAGCACATAGGTATCCGCGGCGACATTCGAGATCGCGGTGGAAAGGCGCTGGCTAAGCAACTCCGTCGAGGTCAACAAGCTCCGCTCGGCCTCGCTCACCAACATGCGGCGATTAGCCTGATATGCATAATAACCCGTCAATCCCGATGCCAGAATGCCGGTACAGGCAAGCAACACGGATAATTTGAAGGTCAGGCCCGGTCGCATGATTAAAAATTTCCCAGCGAAACCGTCAAGGTATTGGCGAGACCTTGACGCTGGGTCAATAATCCACTGACACCGGGCTCTAGCATGAAGTTGATCCAGTCCAGCAGGCACAAGGTATTGTCGTCCACCGCAGCTGCGGTTGAAACCGACAAGCCGAGATAAAAAATAATGGAATCGGTATAAAAACTAACCAAAGCCTTCGATTATCTTCAGGAATTACAAATATTACCGCCGAGTGTACCGAAAGTCAGTAAAGCGGTCATCGAAAATGTTAAAACAATAGCAAAAACCCGATGCACAAGGCATTATTTCGTGCTAAGCGGAATAATGTCGGCAGAATGCTTGCGTGTACGATAGGAAACAATAGCTGGCGACCCGCGATTAAACCGGTTTGACGTATAGGCCGCTTGTTGGGCCGATGGTGCGAGTGATTGAAGCCGGTTATGCCGTGGCGTATTCGTGGACCAGTGCCAATAAGTCCTCGATTTCCACCGGTTTGCTAAGGAAGCGATTCCAATAAGCCTTGCCGACCGGCACTGCCGGTGAGGCGCTGCTCACAATAATCGGGATGGTCGACAATGCCGGATCGCTTCTGACTGCGCGGCAAAAAGCAACGCCATCCATTTCAGGCATCATCCAGTCGGTCAGAATAACGTCTGGATGATTGTTGTTCAACAGATCCAATGCAAGCCGCCCATTTGCGGCGGTCAACACCTCGTACTGCTCGATCCTGAAGACGATCTCGAGCGCCGACAGAATATCGTTTTCATCATCGACGATCAGGATAGTTTTCATATTGCGCATCCAAATACGACGTGCAGAGATAACAAGCCGATTGTTTTGTGCAACGCACACCAGGATTTCCCTCTGACCTGCGATGCGGTAGTGTATTTACTTTTAGTCATCACCAATACATGCAAGCAATTCTAATGCCTGCTCGTCTACCCCAATCTACCATGCGCAACACAGATCAATCGGTAAAGAAAACAAAACCGCCGTGTAAAACCTTCCAAGCGGCTTAGCGCGTCGTCGCGATCGTAACTTCGAAATACCCGTGTCTGGACCCTATCCGAAGATGCGCTCGTTCGACAATGAAACAGAATTTTTTGCCAAACGAGTACTTTTCGTCGACATCGGTATTGAGATCGAAATATCCTAATGCTTGTCGCCCGACTTGTTTTCTTCACGTGCATTGCCGATAAATTGGCGGATTCTGCCTAGCGCCTGCTGGGCATTGCCCTTCTGTTCCCTAACCTTGTCGCCGGTAACCTTGCCGACTACTTGGTTGATTTTTCCTTTGACCTGCTGAACCGTACCGCGGGTTTGATCTTTATTCATCTCAACTCCTTGAGTTAAATGATAGATCCCACTGAAGGGCATACGGAGCACGTCCGCACACCTATATGAAACGCTCAGTACAATTTGGTTCGCGGCGAGGTGTAATGAATTGTCACATATAGGACTCAAGCCCTATAGTCCGAACTATGCAATAGAGGAATTGCTATTTTTCCCGCATCGCGCTCGCTCTGTTGCGCAGGATGACCAACACAATTGCGATAAAGGCAAGCAGCTTCCCCAAACACTCGATCGTCGACAGCATCGCTAAAGTGCGCGAGCGCTCATACTCAAGGGGAATCTCCGATGCAACCGCCAATACGCTCATTAGGCAGATCAACAAAAACGCGCAACGGGCGATACGGCCTCCTCGGATGGAAAGCGCCGCTAAACCCAGCAGAATAATCTTCGACAGCAATAGGGCTGCAATCTCTTCGTAGCCGCTTCCCGCCTTAACTTCCCAGGGAAGCTCCAACAAGGACCACAGGCTAACAAAGCAAATCGAAGCGATAGCACAGAGATTCAAGCCATTAGGCTTGGAATCTCCAAACTCTTTAAGCACGCGTCCCAGCCGTGGCCGAAAACTGAGGGCGTGCCGACTGTCACCTGGAGAGATTTTTGTCATCATCCGCTCGTTAAAACATCGTACGATTCGCAACTGGGCGCCAGCTGTCCGCTTTAAAATAAGGGGTCAGCATGGCCGACGGGTGCGCTGCGAGCCCTCGCGGCCAGCGCCAAATCTGGGTCATCAAGCGATGCCTGATGACGAAATCCCAGGTTGCCTGCAGCCGCCCCCACCCCCGCGCCGATCAAAAGCAGTGCAAAGCCCCACCAGGTAGCACGAGCGACTTTTCTCGCCGTAGCATCCGCACTTGCACGTCGTTGCTGCTCGGTTGGCGCTTGCAGTTCGCCGATATAGACCCCATACCGTTGCATTTGCTGATTTGCGGCGTTAACCATCGCATTCATGGTACTGCCCGTACCATCCGCGTCGTGACTGGCGACGACCGCACCGAATACCGCGGTATCGCCAACGGTAGTGGCAATCGATCCGGTTAATGTAGCAGCAAAATAAATACAGAAAAAAGTCACCAGCGACCAACTTAGCATGCCGTGCAACCATCCGAACGCCGGAGCACAGCGCCCCGCCAGATAAGCCCCCGCCAGCGTCGCGACCGCCGTCAAAATCGCCAGCCATGCACCGCTTGCAAAAGCGAAGCCCTGCAAAGGATTTTGATATTCGAGCGGCGCCAGGGCTGAAGCACCTATGCCGGCGCCGAGCATCAGCATAATCAGCCCTAGCGCCAGCGAGATAACGACACCAGCAAAGACCGCACTCCATGATATGCGCAATGAATGAGTTTGAGTCTGGATAATTGCCATCGTGTTTGCCTCGTGCGGTGAGCCCACGCTACATGGGGAGTGCTAATGAATTTAGTTAAACAGCAAAAACAAAACCAACAAGGCCAGCATCGGTAAGCCCATCAACCGGCCAAGAATATATGGCCCGTTCGAGCGCCGTTACACAAACCAAATCCGAACCTGGTTCCCTAACAGCAAGTGGCGTGCCAAGACGTACGGTCGACGGGTCTGGCCGAAATTCGCGTGGTCTTTTATTTGTTATGACCACCGCCCACATGACTTCTCAAGCCAGTCACAGAAAATTCAAGTCAATCTGCGCCGAGGTCTGGCGTCGTCTTCGCTTTGCAAGCGCGCATAAAGTGTGCAAGGTATTGCTGCTCGAAGCTTGTAAAATTTACCTCTAAATGTAATTCGGATTGCTATACATACTGCTCCGCTGAATTAGGACGAATCCATGTTCAATAGCACACTTTCATAAATGAAACGGTGGCAGAGAATATACCTTGATCTCATGGCCGCTCTGCCACAGCCCGCTTATCCATAAGATGGTCGATTCCAGTCGCACCTGCCTTAGAGCCGATGGATCATCGGATTGGCACGGATAGTGCATACATGGCATCCGTATCGGACTATTTTGCCCGCATCTCGCATAAGGCCCCAGTAAATTTCACTCTTCTGTCCATTGAGCATATGGCTCAGTGGATTTCCAATCCAACCGAATCTTCAGTAGATCCTCCATGGTGAACTCCGACCTTCACAATCACGGTATCCCTTGTCGAACCGTACCATCTCGCGCTCTCACTTGGACTCATGTTACTCAGTTTTGCTTAATGATTGCCGCCATGGCGCTCGCAGCGCCTGCTTATGCCGCAGGCATTTCAGATAACGTCGCACTCGCAGAGGCTTTCTCTCAGTTAAGTCACGACTCGATGGCCAGTCGTACGGTCACGTTAGCGCAATTGGGTTTGCACAACACCCTACTCGGCGGGCAAGCAGCAAGCAGACGCGAGTTTTATCTGCCGGTGCCGGCCGGCGTAAAGCTCAGCGATGCCACACTGCAATTGGATGCCGGTTATCTGCATAGCGATGGCGGACGAATTGGCTTATTGCTGTCGCTGGATGGATCGCCGGTGCTGGCCCGCGACTTCCCCTTAGTACAAGGCGACGCCAGCGCGACACTCGGTATCGACGGCAACCCCCGTGCAGCCGGTTTTGTGCGTCTCGGCCTGGCCTGGAGTTCGGTCATTAACGATCATCTCTGCGCCGACCAAACTGCCAATGGCAATGTGTTGCAAGTGGCGCCGAGCAGTCGGCTTTCTTATCATTTCGACAGCGCTGCGGTCACCGATTTACGCACTGCCTGGAGCGCCTTGCCGCAAACCCCGGTCGTCATGATTGCAGCCGGCCCCCTCGACGTCATGGCGTTCGACACGGCGTGGCGCGTGCATGCCCTGATACAACGCGACGGCAAGCTGCCGAATACTCAAGCGTTACCGGCCGTGGGCGACACGGTCACCTTGGGTAAAAAAACGGTGCCGGCGGCCCTGATGCGCTTCCCCTCATTCGCCGCGCTCGCCGGCGACGGCGCCCATCAACTCGTCAGCCCGGCAGAAGTCGCGGCGCTGATTGCGCTCTCGCCCTCGGCTTTCGCGCCCGACTTGCTGGTGGTCAATGCAGCGATGCAAAGCACCATCGCCGCCGACGCGACTGCCTTGCGTAAGGAAATCCTGCTCACCGCACCCGGCTCCGCCGCGAGCTTCGACGCCTGGCGCAAACAGTTTATCGACCCGCTGACGGCGCCATTGACACCAGGCGAAGTGCGCCTCACGCATCTGGGCGCGCAAGCTATCATTATGGTCGGCGATCCGCGCGGCGTATCTGTTTTGACCCAGACTTGGCGCCCCGTCGACGTGTCCAACAACCTCATCGTGCACCAGCTCGATTCAGTCGTACAAGCGGATACCGATGCCATTGCCTTATCCGATCTGGGCGGCGACCCGCGCACCATCGACGTGACCGATCAAGCCGGTTGGGAAGCACAATTCGATCTCAGCGCCGCCTCAGGAAGAGACCGATTGCCGTCGGAAGTGGTCCTCGATCTAGCCGCATCGCCCAGTCCTCAAGATGGCGCACCGATCGCCTCGGTGTTTTTTAATGACGTATTGATCGGCGCGAAACTGCTCACCGCCAACGGTCTGCCACAACGCATCGTCGCGACCATTCCCCGTTACGCCCTTGCGGCGCGCAATACCGTCCGTGTCAGCTTTCAGCGCCAGCCCGATGCCATCGGCTGTACCACCCGCGGCCAGGCTTATCCCGTGGCCGTGCTGCCCACCAGCCATTTGCTGCTGGCGGTGGCCAATGCCGATGACGACGACAATTTTACCGACATGATTGCCCGTTACGCCTCCCATGCGAGCTTGCTGGTGCCGGCAGCCTACTTGGATGACGCGCTGCATAGCGTACCGCGGATTGCCCGCCTGATCGACGCAGTCGGTATTTCACCGATTCGCGCCGTACTGACGGTCGTGCCGCGCAATACCGTGGTCTCGCCGGAGGGTCCGTTTCTCGCCGCCGATGTCGAGCTAAAGGATGAAACCACACGGGTCTCTTTGTCGCCGGATCGCCTGACCATCAACGACGGCCATAACCGCGTACTGTTCGATGTATCGGGTTTGTCGAGTGTCGCGGTGATCGACGTGGTGCATGCCGGCAAGTACGCCGGTGAAGTGTACCGCTCCATCGGCGTCCCGGCGCCGGTACTTCCGGCCGACTTCCAATTGTCGCGCGGCGATGTCGCCCTGATCGAGAAATCCGATGTCGTCAAGCAGATCGACACCGTGCATCCCAATGGCCTCTATGGCCTCTATGGCCGTGATGGGGTCGAGGGCTGGCGCCAAGTGATGCGTTGGGCGCTGCCCGCCGGTTTGATCGTGGCGTTCTGCCTGCTGTTGTTACTGGCTTGGCACGCACGCCGCAAATCCCGGAAGCTGCCATGATGACCGCGTCGGTCGGCAACCGCTGGGACTTGTTCATCATCGGCTATGCCAACGCCGTCGAATATGTCGTCGTCGTGGTCGCTATCGTGATTCTGCTATCGAGCCTGGATGACTTGTTTATCGATTGCTGGTACTGGGTGCGCGAAAGTCTGCGCGCCTTGACAGTCAGGCGCAATCATCAACCGCTGACCATCGCCCAACTGCGTGACAAAGAGGAACAGTATTTGGCCATCATGGTGCCCGCCTGGCTGGAAGATGATGTGATCGCCGCGATGATCGAAGATGCGGTGCGGGTTCTGGATTATCGCCGCTATATGATTTTTGTCGGCACTTATCACAACGATGCGGCAACCATTGCCGAAGTGGAGCGCATGCAAAAGCGCTACAAGCAATTGCGACGCGTCGAAGTGCCCCACGATGGCCCGACCTGCAAGGCGGATTGCCTGAATGTCGTGGTGCGGGCGATTTTCGACTATGAGCGAGAGCACGGCATCGAATTCGCCGGGGTCGTGATGCACGACAGCGAGGATGTGCTGCATCCGATCGAACTCAAGTTCTTCAATTATCTGTTGCCGCGCAAGGACATGATCCAGTTGCCGGTGGCCTCGCTGGAGCGCTCTTGGGCCGAACTGGTCGCCGGCACCTATATGGACGAGTTCGCCGAATGGCATGCCAAGGATTTGGTGGTGCGTGAAAGCCTCGCCGGCACCGTGCCTTCGGCGGGTGTAGGCACCTGTTTTTCGCGCTTGGCCTTGCTTAGCCTGAACGAACAAAATCAAAACCAGCCCTTCAATACCGATAGCTTGACCGAAGATTACGACGTCGGCACGCGCTTGGCCCGTTTGAACATGCGCTCCATTTTTGCGCGCTTCCCGGTGCACTTTACAACACGCCGCAAGAAATGGTTCGGCTGGGGCGCGGAACGTGAGATTCACATCACCATGCCCTTGTGCGTGCGCGCCTATTTCCCCGATACGATACGCACAGCTTACCGGCAACGCTCGCGCTGGACCCTCGGCATCGCCATGCAAAGTTGGGAGCAGAACGGCTGGCATGGCTCGCTCAAAGAGCGTTACTTGCTATTGCGCGATCGTAAAGGGATCGTCACCACCTTCTTTGGGATGATCGCTTACCTGCTGGTGATTCAGCTGATTGTCTTCGGCATGATCCGAACCTATGGCTGGTTACCCTATCTGCTGCCGCCGGTGTTTCTCGATAGCCCTTGGGAGCATCGCTTACTGTTGGCGAATGCCATCGCGATTGGGCTGCGTATCGGCCAGCGCTATTACTTCGTGACCCGCCTGTATGGTTGGGAGCATGGTGTCTTGGCGATACCCCGGATGGTTGTCGGCAATTTTATCACCTGCCTTGCGGTCAGCCGCGCCTGGCGTCTATTTGTGATTCATCTGATCACGGGCAAGAAATTGGCGTGGGACAAGACCATGCATGACTTCCCTTCTTCCGATCTGCAACACAACCGCAGACAGAGGCTGGGGGAGCTGTTGATGTCCTGGCAAGCGATCGATGAAGATAAACTTGAGAGTGCCTTGAGCGACGCCGACACACTGCAGATGCCATTGGGCCAGATTTTAATGTCGCGCGGCTGGCTCGATGACGAGACGCTGGCTGAAGCGATCGCTTTCCAATGGAATCTGCAACGCGGCGTACTCGATGAAGCCTTGCTGCTGCGTGACCAAATCCGGCTGCCGATGCAGGCCATCGTTCGATACCGGGTGTTGGTGCAAGGGGAAGATGACCAGGGGCAAACTATCTTGCTGACCGCCAGTGCCTTAAATGACGAGGCATTCCAGGATGCGACCACGATGCTGGGTCGGCCACTGGTCCAGCGCATCGTGCGAGAAAGCGAAATCTCGGCGGGCTTACGCCTGGTTCACAACGGCGGGCAAAGCGGCGGCGCACTGGCCAACGCGTTGCGGGGCGTGCCCTTGCTCGGCGATTTATTGGTCGATGCGGGTGATGTGCATCGTGAAGTATTTGAAGCCGCCTTGCACGATTACCGCCCCGAGCGGGATGGGCGTATCGGCGATTATATGGTGGCGCGCGCGGTAATTTCTCCGCACGCCTTATCCTCGGCCGTCGGGCGGCAACGTCAATTGCGCGAACGCTTTGAGTTGGCGTCATGAGGGATCTGCGCGTTGGCCGGAAACTTATCATGTTGCTCGCCGGCCTAGCGTGTTTCGCCACGCCTGCCTATGCCGCAACGTCGAACACGCTCGAACTGCCGCTCTCCGGCGCATCGCTGATTGTCGCGCAACGTGCCTATCGCGAATACAATCAGCACCACTATGCCCGCAGCACCCTTGACGCCCGTGAAGCAATTCGCCAGCGGCCCGACGTAGCGAGTCTGCGTATCTTGCTGGCCAACTCACTGGCCGCCGGTGGCGAGCGGCGCGCCGCGCGACAAACATTGAACACCGCAATCGCTCAACTCGGACCGGACATGGCGTTTAGGACACGCCGTCGGCAACTGGATGCCCCGGCATCGGTCGCGCGCGGAGCCGACCCCGGCGCCGGCTCCGATCTCGACGGACCGGCCTTCGAACCCGCCAAGATAGCCTACGCGGCCTATGCCCAGCATGACGATGACTTGGCCGTCAGTAGCGTCGAACAAGCGATTGCGCTACGCCCCGAGGTGTTGCGTTTGCGCCTGCTGTTGATCGATGCACTCAGCGCAGAGGGACAAAATTTCCAGGCGTTCCAAGCCGATCAGGATGCCACCGCGCATTTCGGTGATACGCCGGAATTACGTGATCGTCGGCTCAACATCGGCACAGAGCTGGCCCCGAAGCTCTCGATCCAGGCCTGGAACGCCCAGGCCGCCGGCGATTTAGCCGTGGCCGTCGGACTATCGAAACAGGCGATCGACTATGCCGCGCCCGACCGCATCGATTACCGCTTGCAGCTGATCCAGCTATTGCTGGCACAAAACGATTTGTCCCAGGCCGAAGCGCAAGCCACGGCGATCCTGGCGGTCCAGCCTAATGCGGTGCTGGTGTGGGCGCTGCGCGCAGCCCTACGCGACGCGCAAGGTAACACGATGGGCGGTACTCAGGATGTAGAGCAGGCCCTCAAGATCGATCTTGGAGCACCCACGGATCGCCGCATGGCGCGTGTCGTCGCCGCCGATCTGTCGTTGGCGCAAGGCGATACGGCCGCGGCCAGCACGCTGCTCGACGGGATGCCGCCGGTTGGCGATAGCAGCGATGCGATCATCGGCGCGCGACGCTATCAGATCCGGCGACAAACAACCGTTGGTGCAACGCAAACCAACGCCCTCGGCGCCGCCTTGCCGCAACTGATCTGCCATGACTATACCAGCGGTATCGCATGCCAAATCTATCCAGCCGATGCCGGGCTGCCCGCGCAACAGCTTTACTATGCCGCCGTGCAAAACCACGATACCGCCGCCGCATTGACCGCAGCACAAGCGGCCGCACGGGCTGCGCCACTGATGCCACAACATCGCATCGATTTGATCGCGGCTTGCGCGGCGGCGGGCGATTCGCATGACGCCACGCTCGCGGCACAAGCCGTCGTCGCGGACGGCATGTTGGCCGATATGCCGCCGCGAGATGCGGCTTATATCGCGGCGCGCGCAGGCGACCATCAACTGGCACTGAACTATTTCCAGCAAGCGCAAACGGCAGGAGCTTTGCCGCCCGCCGCCACCGCAGATCTGGCTTATGCGGCGCTGCACGCGCATCAAAACGCCCTCGCCACCACCTATTTCGAACACGCCATCGAGATCGGCCTGGCTCCACCCACCGGCACGCCGTTTGCAACCCAAGTTCAATTGGACGACGAGCGTCAAGCCCATGCCGAGCTGACACGAGACTGGGGCGCCAGCACTTCATTGAATTATCGCGGTCAATCGTCGCAAAGCGGACTGGGCGTGGCGCCAACTCAAGGCGTTGCCTCCAGTAATAATTTCCAAAGCAGCGCCGAGGCGTATTGGCGACCACTCGGCGATCTCGATGGTCGAATGCTTGAAGTCTACGTGCGCGATAACGAAAGTTTCGACGTTCAGAACGGCCCGAGCGGCAATCGCACCAATCAAGTGGCACTCGGTGTACGCGGCAAGCCGTTGACCGAGGTGAACGCCATCTTTGCGCTCGAGAAGATTATTCCCTTGGGGTCGGCCACCCATACCAACTGGCTCGGACGGGCCGCCTATTCAACCGGCTTCGGCACCGAGCGCCGACTCGACGTGCCCAGTTGGTGGACCGTGTCGATGTATGCGGAAGTCGGCCACTATCTGGTCGACCCATCGAGCTATGCCAGCACCTATGTCAAAGCCGGCCGCAGTTACCGGATGGACTCGATCTCACCGAACCTCGTGATATTCCCATTTTGGGTGGCGGGCGCCGATTATGATTCCAGCATCAATCATAGCGTCCCGACCGGCGTCGGCGTTGGCGTCAGCAGTCGCTATTATTTCCGCGCCAGCCGCTATGATGCGCCGCGCTCATTTGTCGACGCATCGCTCCAATACCGTGTGCGGGTTGCCGGCGATGCACGCGGTGGCGGCTGGTTCTTTGGCTTACTCTTCTCGTATTGAACAGGTGATACCCACAGTATGTCCGCGACTCGACGATCCATTCTACGATTTAGCCCCGCGCTTGCCGGGCTGATTCTGGTCGCGAGCCTAAGTTATACCTTGCCCGCAACAGGTACACCGCTCGTCGAGGGTGTCGTATGGCAAATCGATACCGCTCATCTTCAACCGCATGGCGATTGGGCTCGCCTAGGGGTCAGCGATCTCTTGGTGCAATGGACTGCGGTGGACAACCTGGCCTTTGTGGCAGCATCTGGACTGCCACAGTCCACGCCGCTGCCCGACTGGCCCAGGATCGGCCAAGAGCCGTGGGCACGCCATGTGATTCTCGGCCTTGCCGGACGCTTCGACGAAACTCAGGCACGCACTCAGGCCAGCTTGTTAATCGAACAGTCCGTGCGGCTCGCTCAATTCCCGCCGCCGGTGCATATCGATGGCTGGTATTTTCCGGTCGAGGTCGATCCCAGCTGGCACGACACCGCCCTGCTGACGAGCTTGCTGAGTCGCCTACCGCGACCTTTGTGGATTAGCGTCTACGATCGCGGCAACATCGGCGGGCACACCCTGGCGCTGTGGCTCGCCGGTTGGCTGCCGCCCGATGTCGGCGTGTTCTTTCAGGATGGCTGCGGGGTCTATGCGCGCACCCCGCCCGTCGCCCGTGACTACGCCGATGCGCTGGCGGCCCAATTGGGACGCGGTCGCGTCAGAATTATCGCGGAAGCCTTCCGGCCCGCCCAAGGCGGCGGCTTTCGTCCCGCGACCGCCACCGAACTCAGCGCGCAGTTGGCCGACTACACGGGCTATCGCAGCTATCTATTCGATGGCCCGCATTACGTCTCCGATCAATTGGTAGAAGACATGCTGGCCTTAGCCCACCCGACTGCGGCCAGCACCCCCGCCAACCACCGATAAAGCCGCTTTGGCATGTATCGGCTGGGTCAGGATGTCGGCGATACGCCGCGCTGCATGACCATCGCCGAACGGGCTGCACGGTAATTGCATCGCGCGATAGGCCAGATCGTTCGTCAGCAACGCGCTCGCCTCGCGCACAATCGCGGCGGCTTGCGTGCCCACCAGTCGTGCACCGCCGGCTTGCACCAGCTCCTGACGTTCGGTGCTGTTGCGCGCCACCAATACCGGCTTGGCCAGCGCCGAAGCCTCTTCCTGGATGCCACCGGAATCGGTCAAGGTGAAATGACACCGGCTCAGCAACACGATTAAGGCCAGATAGTTCAACGGTGCGGTCAAACACAAACGTGAACGCGCAGCCGGGCATAAGTGCGCCAACCCGGCGTTGACATCGGCCTGCACCGACGGGTTGGGGTGGACCGGCCAGACCACCACCAAATCCGGGTGGTCCAATAATAATTGCGCGACACCGGCCGCGATCTCGCGAATCGGCTCCCCCCAGTTCTCACGCCGATGCGCGGTCACCAATAACAGCCGGTTGGTGCGGTACGCCTCAAGAAAGTCGCGCAATACCGGCGGCATGGCCGGCTTGGCATCGGCCAAGCCTAAGCTGATGCGCTCGCGCACCCATAAAACCGAATCGATGACCGGGTTGCCGACCTGAAAGATGTGCGCCGGGTCGATGCCCTCATCGATCAGATTGATCCGCGCCTGCGCCGTCGGCGCAAAATGCCAATGGGCTAGACGGCTGATCAGCTCACGGTTTTTTTCTTCAGGAAAGGGCTCGCGCTCATAGGTTCGCAGTCCCGCCTCGATATGGGCCACCGGCTTGTCGTGATAATAGCCGGCCAAGGCGCCCGCCAAGGCCGAGGTCGTATCGCCTTGCACCAGCACCACATCGGGGTCCGTGCGTTCAATCACTTCATCGATGCCTTCCAACAACGTTGAAGTCAGGTCGCCGAGTCGCGGCGAGCGGCGCTTTAGGTCGATTTGTATGTCGGGCGGCATATCGAAGAAGCGATATAGCTCTTGTGCGACCGCCTCATGCTGTCCGGTATGCAGCAGCAACATGCTATGCCCCTGCGCTTTCAGGGTTCGATACAGCATCGCCATTTTAATAATTTCGGGGCGCGTTCCGATGCACGTTAGATAAGTGGTCATAGTGGGTTCTGTCGCAGTAACACGAGATAGAAAAGCAAGCTATATTACTAAGCATTGCTTATTAAGTGAGCAATTAGAACCGCAAGGTTCATCAACACCGGTTTTGAGGTTATGCACAAAAACCGCGTAGTCGTACGAGCAAAGGTACGCGCCGTGCGGAATGTAACCTCGGTTCGAACATGCTAAGTATTCGAGCTTACTGGGCCACCGGCGGCGCCGCGCCACCGAAGCCGAAGCCAAGGCGAGTCCGCCGAAGCAGG
>Ga0302315_10003538_pt1 | contig 14021 bp, 11 predicted proteins | sample III_Palsa_N3_1_FD_200532 | JGI IMG/M metagenome (GOLD analysis project Ga0302315, IMG submission 200532) | Peat permafrost microbial communities from Stordalen Mire near Abisko, Sweden - III_Palsa_N3_1 | ecosystem: Environmental > Terrestrial > Soil > Palsa > Peat permafrost | place: Sweden... | reverse complement strand
TATTGGGATCGATACCGAAGAATTCGCAGGCGCGAAGCCAAGGAACCACTCCAAGCTCAAGACTTAAATTTTCGACCTTCGACAAAACGGGTTGATTAATTCCAATGGTGTTTGCAACTTTCATCTGAGTTAAGCCATTTGATTTTCTTGCGGCTTTCATTAACTTTCCGATTCGTTGCCCCACCAGTTCGCTGTTAATACTCATACAAACATCATATCCGTTTTGGAATTTTGGGGAACTACAGATTTCTTAAAAATACCCAACAATTCCTGTTGAGCTAAGAAAGCAAACGAGTTGAGAGCGGCTCAGGCGGCCTTTGGCTTTTCTCTTTCGGCCATCTCTTTTCTGCGGGCTACGAGACTTCTTAACTTCTTCTTAAAGAATCGAATTTCCTGAACTCGAATAAAAGCGGGAAGGGCAACGACGGCCGCAAGCAGGCAACAAATCTCCCCTAAAACAGCGAGCGTGCCGAAGGTGACGAATGCGCGATTGCCAGCAATGAGAAGAGAACCATATCCTATAATGGTAGTGAGGCTGGCGAGTGCAACAGCCCCTCCGGTTGTTGAGACAATGTGAAGGATACTTCCCCGACCCTCCACACGGTAACGCTGAAATATATTCACTCCATAATCCACCCCGATCCCGAAAGTAATCGGAAGCGCGATGAAATTGAGGAAGTTAATTTTCAGATTCCAAGCGAACATGATTCCCGCAAGCCAGGTCACTCCGACGACGAGAGCGAAGAGGCACTGAAGCACAGTCTTGACGTCTCGAAACAAAAGCATCACTAGCAAAATCACCGCAGCGAAGGCCAATGCTGTGGCTTTCGGACCGTCACGTTTCACAGAATAGAAAATATCGACAGTGATCGGAAGTTGGCCTACGACCGGAGTTCCGGGTTCAATGGGGTCTGCGATCCCGTGAAGTTCATTAATAAAGTGAACCTGGTGATTGATCTCATGCAGTTTGTATTCGTCATTGATGGGCTCAACTAGAACGACTTTTCCAACAGAGCCATCAGTTTCGCGAAAGCGAGCGCGAACGAGCTCAGGAAGCTGGTCTATCCCGAAGGGTTTAAAAACTGCGGGTTGTAAAAATTCGTCGGAGATCTTTCGGTCACGCTTGCTCAGAAAGGCGCGATACTTTGGACGAAGCTCGGATTTAATCGCTTGAAGAATCGAGATTTTGAGTTCCTGATTTTTTGGAAGAAATTCGTCGATCGTGAGGGCATTGGAGATCAAGGTGCTCGGGCCGTTCTTATCTCTGAGGTCTTTGAGTCCCTGAGCGATCGCCACGGCGTGTTCGTGAGTATTTGGAAGCATGACGATCGGAGAGATGTAACGGCCGAAGATGTCATCGAGATAGTGGGAGAGAAATCCTGAGCCTTGCTCCATGCTATGTTTGTCGCGAAGTTTTGCGGTGTCGGGTTCTAAGATCGTTCCTTGATGTCTCACCGCAGCGACAACCGACCCCACGATCAAGAGGACCGAAACGGCCACGATCCCAATGGGGAACTTCCGAACGAACCAAGCGATGGAGTGAGAGAAGTTTCCTTTTCGATGGTGGGCCGCCGGCAGAGGTTTATGATTTTCCATCAGGGTCAAAACGGCTGGCATCACGAGATAAGAGGCGAGCCAACAAAGAATCATCCCCATCAGGCCAATGACACCGAACTGCTTGAAGCCGCGAAACTCAGTCGACATCAAAGATCCATAAGATAAGCCCGCAGCGAGGGCGGCGGTGAGCGTTCCCGTCACTGTTCGGTTGATCGAGACATGAGTCGCATCGAAGTGAGAAGTTCCATGACCGCGCTCTTCGAGGTAGCGAGCTAAGAAAACGATCCCGAAGTTGATTCCGTTTCCGAGCACGATGGATCCCAAGAAAGCGGAGTTGGCATTGAGATATCCCACTACGAAGTAGGAGGCGCCAAAAGTCCAAAGCGTACCCGCGAAAAGAGAAAGCACGAGCGCGACGACTGCACGAGGGTTCCGGTAAAAGATCAGCATCGCGAGCGTTACCAAAATGGCGACGATGATCGTCGATTTTTCCAAGTCAGCGATCAACGACGCGCGTTCTTCGAGAAGATTTTCGACGTCCCCCGTGAATTTTATTTCGATGTCATCTGCATATTTTTTTGGGTCGAGCTCTTTAATAATTTGATCGATGCCCGTTCGGAGAGCGGTGGCGTTTTCAAGACCGAGCGCACGACCGGAGACGTAGGCAAGGAGAACGCGAATCTGCCCGTCTTTACTCGCGTAGTATCCGTCGGGAAAGCGGATGTAGTCAGGAATCTTGTTATTGTACTTATGAGTTAACGCATCAAAATCGAGTTTAGGCTCAGGAATGGTGTCGCCCGAATAGATATTGAGGGGATTACGAATGTCCTTTTCGTAGTCGATTCGGTCCTGAACATAATCGCGCACCCTTTTGAGGTCGTCGACACTCATGAAAAGGGCTCGTCGATCCTTGAAGAATTGAATCTCCCGATCAATCCGGTACTCGAGTCGTGTCACATATTTGTCTAGGTGCAGGTTGATCTGCTTTGCCAGATCATTGACGAAGCGTTTACTTTCAGCCGGGTGTTTTGAAAAGATGAGCACCGCGAGATTTTGGGTCGACTCCATGCGATCTTGGACTTTAGCGAGATCCACAACGCTGCGAGCGGTGTTGGGAAGTAGTTCTTCAAAGTTGGTGCGAAGATTTTTGTAGAGAAAGACGGTGTAGTATCCGCCAACAAGGGAAAGGAGAGTTGCCATCGCAACTATCCAAGGAGCGCGGCGGATGATCCAGCGAGTGAAACCAATCACCCGGTAGCTCTAGCAGGAAGCTTTGGCGCGTCTCAAGGCCTGCCGCACCCATAAATCCCGTGGCATTCGATGCAGAATTCACCGCAGCATTTAGTATCTGGTGCGACGAGTTGGCCGCACCGTTCGCCGCGCCGTTCGCCGCATCGTTCGGAAACTGCCTAGTAGCGCCTGTCATAGGCAAAAAATCGTCATTTTCATTACGCAGTGTTCGGCGCTATTCTAGGACCTACCGTTATAACTTGAAGGATGAACCTCATATGCAAATGATAGTCGGGACAGTAATCGGATTTGTTGTTCTCGGGTTGGGCCTCGGATTTTTTGGAGCGCCTCTTTGGGCTTGGACCATCGCTGTCGCCGGTCTTCTCGCGACAATGGATGTGACGCCTGCTGTTTGGATCGTGTTCGGCGTCATTGCCGCGATCTTCAATATCTTTCCGATTCGCCAGGTTCTTCTTTCTGGCCCTGTCATGGCGATCATGAAGAAGATGGGAATTCTTCCCGTCATCTCCGAAACCGAAATGACTGCGTTGAAAGCCGGTCAAGTTTGGGTTGAAGGAGAACTTTTCTCGGGTAAGCCCAACTTCAAAAAACTTTTGACTCAGAACTATCCAAAGCTTACGGCAGAAGAACAAGCGTTCCTCAATGGACCCGTCGAAGAAGCTTGTCGCATGTGCGATGACTACAAAACTTGGAACGAAAAAGATCTCACTCCTGAAATTTGGGACTTCCTGAAGAAAAAAGGGTTCCTCGGAATGATCATTCCGAAAGAATTCGGCGGACTCGGTTTCTCTGCGCTCGCGCACAGCGAAGTTGTGATGAAGCTTGCAAGTCGCTCCGTTCCTCTTTCGATCACGGTCATGGTTCCAAATTCGCTCGGACCTGCTGAACTTCTCGTTCACTACGGAACTGACGAACAGAAAAAACATTATCTCCCACGCCTTGCGAGTGGAGAGATGGTTCCTTGTTTCGCGTTGACTGAGCCAAATGCCGGTTCTGATGCCGGATCGCTTCAATCGAGCGGAACCGTATTTAAAGGTACAGATGGAAAGCTTCAACTCCGCTTGAACTGGAACAAACGCTGGATCACTCTCGCGGCAGTTTCCAACGTTCTCGGTCTTGCATTCCGCCTCTACGATCCAGAAAATCTTCTCGGTCTTGGAAAGAAAGATCTGGGAATCACCTGCGCATTGATTCCGACAAAAACCCCGGGAGTGGTGGCTAATCGTCGCCACGATCCACTCGGCGTTCCTTTCTTCAATTGTCCGACCCAAGGGATTGATGTTGTCGTTCCAGTGGATGCAATCATCGGCGGAGCTGCTCAAGCAGGACATGGCTGGCAGATGTTGATGGAATCTCTGGCGGCAGGTCGCGGGATTTCTCTTCCAGCTCAAGCAACCGCAGGCGGGAAGTACGTTGCACGTGTCGCGAGTGCGCATGCCTTGGTTCGTCGTCAGTTCGGAACTTCGATCGGTAATTTTGAAGGGATCGCAGAACCGCTCGGTCGTATCGGCGGGATGACTTATCTCTTGGAAGCTGCACGAAAGTACACTTTGGGTGGGATCGACGCTGGGATTAAGCCTTCTGTGATCACCGCGATCTGTAAGTACTACTTCACCGAAGCTCAGCGCGTGGTGGTGAACGACGGAATGGATATCTTGGGAGGTCAGGGGATCTCACAAGGCCCAAGAAATTTGATGGCGCATGCTTATAAAGCGCTTCCGATTTCGATCACCGTTGAAGGTGCAAATATTCTTACTCGAACCTTGATCATCTTTGGTCAAGGCGCTCTTCGCGCCCATCCTTTTGCTTATAAAGAAGTGGACGCCGTAGCTCGTGGTGATGTGAAACAGTTTGACCGTGCTTTCTGGGGTCATATGGGTCACGTGTTTAGAAACAAGATCCGCATGGTTCTTCTGACGTGCACTCGCGGTTGGTTGGTTCTTCCAGCTCACGGTGGTGTGACCGCGAAGTACTATCGTCGCTTAGCTTGGGCCTCGGCAACGTTTGCGTTCATGGCAGACTTTTCGATGGGAACTTTGGGCGGTAAGCTTAAGCTCAAAGGAAAGACCACCGGGCGTTACGCCGATGTTTTGGGTCATATGTACTTTGCGACTGCGATTCTGAAGCAGTTTGAAGTTGAAGGACGCCGCAAAGAAGACGAACCGTTGATGCAATGGGCGCTTGAGCATTGTTTTGCGCAGATTCAAACCGCATTTGACGGCATCTTCGCAAGTATCGATGTGCCTTTGATCGGTGCGATTTTCCGTGGACCAGTTCGTTGGATCAACGCTTTGAATCCAATTGGCCATCGTCCTGGCGATGAGCTCGACGTGAAGATTGCTCATTTGATGCAGATTCCTGGCGAACAACGCGATCGCCTGACCCAAGGAATTTTCGTTCCGACTGGAGAGCATGAACAGCTCGCTAGGCTTGAGTTGGCAATGCGTTCGAGTTTCGAAAGCGATGCGGTCAATCACAAGGTCCGTCGCGCTGTGAAGAAGAAGATTCTCGCGAAGCAGGCTCCGAGCGAGCTTTTCAAAGCAGCCCTTGAGAAGAAGATCATCAATCAGCAAGAGTACGATGTTCTTGCGCGCGCTGAAACTCAGCGCAATCAGGTGATCCAAGTCGATGACTTTGATTTGAAAGAATACAAAGGCCAGGCGGTGCAGGGTACGCAGACTCAGTCTGCATCCTCTACTGTTCGCGCGATTTAAAGTGGCTTCCTGACTTTCATGTCTCGAAGCACGTTATTCATTATCATACTGGTTCTTGCAGGTGGCGCCGCAACTTCATTCGTGAGGCTTCGCGACGCTACCTCGCAAAATCAGGCTCTTCTCCAAGACAATCAAAAGCAGGCGGAACAGATTAAGAATCTGAAGGCCACGCTCCTCAAAGAACATTTAAAAGAGCAATCCGAGTATCTCGCCGAAAAGACGACTGTCGAAGGGCTTCAGCAGCAGTTGAAGCAGGGGCAGGACAGCCTTTCTTTGGCCGAAGAGAGGGCTCGCAAAGCTCATAACTTTGGTGCGGGTGGGGAAGAGATTGGATCGTTGCAAGATAAGCTCAACCAACAAAAATCCCTTATCGCTGATCTTGAGAATAGTCTACACGGCGTCCGCGATCGTCTTCATCAAGTTGGTCAGCAGGATAGTCAAAACCAACAAGCGTACGGGACCAATCAGAAGTTATCGGATCAGGACGCCAAGGCGCAGATTCAGGTTCAGCAAGATACATTGAAGCAGATGATCACGCAGGCCAATCAGCTCAAGAGATATCTCGACTACGAGTCCCAGCAGAAGTTGAAAGACCTGAACGCGCAGATTGCGACGCAGAAAAACACGATCCAGCAAATGAAGGACCAGCGAGGGGCGCTCTCCCAGCAATACAGTTCCGAGAAGAGCGAAACCCACTTCGTGAACGAAACTCAAAAGCAGGAACTCAAGCGCTCGGAGCAAGACCTTCAGTCCCAACTGGCCAACGAGAAATCCAATCTCGCGAAGATGCAAAAAGATGTTCAGACCGGCGTCTCTGGTAAGAAGGCGCGCGAAGACGAAATTCGAACTGCCGACGCGGATTTTCGCACTCAAAAAGCAAAAGTGCAGGAGATCCAAGCGCAGCTTCAAGTGGAGCAACAGAAGCTTCAGACCCTTGGGACTCCCAGTCAGTAACGCCCATTTATAACGCAGGGGCGCATAGCAAAGCGTCAAATTTCTATTGCATTCATAGGCTGCCTGCCTCTTAATTAGTCCAATACGCATTACAATAGTAACGAGTCGCTCGATTTTTTTTCGGGCGTCTTACTAGGTTCATTGGAGGACCTTTTTAATGAAGAATCGTAAAACCATTCGCAACGTAGCATTGCTTTGCTCTGCAACCGCAGTCGTTGCTCTCTCTTCTTCCCAAGTTTTTGCAGCAGGATTTGAAAAAGCCCTTTTCTGGGACGCTCATTATAGCGGTATCGCAGGCGCGGCTCAGTCCAGTGTGACTGGCCCTCAAGCTCTTTATTGGAATCCAGCGGGTCTTGGCGGAACCGAAGGCATTCAAGTCAACGGCGACTTCTCGCCAACATTGGCTAAGTTCAACGGAAACGTTCCGAACGTAACCAACCTTCTTGCTGCACAAGGAATTCCAGACGGCGGAAGCGCAACTGGACCATTCACGACTCCAGTCAGCTCAAGCACGGGTTTTGATCCGGTGGGCGCTGTTTTCGCGAGTTATCAAGTTACCGACAAAATGACCGCGAGTATCGGTTACTACGTCGTTGGCGGAACCAAAGCGAATTACGACAGCGTACCTTTGAACTACCCATCGACCAGCCCTCTTAATCCTCCGTTGCAAGGCAATCTTGCGATCACTGAACTTGGACTCGGTGCGGGTTACGAAGTTCTTCCTGGTTTGAAACTCGGTGCAAGTTATCGCATCACGTTTTTCAAAGCAGACCTCGACGATGCTTTTGTGAATCCTACGAACGGTACTTTGATGTCCCTTCAGTACAGCGGACTTTCGAAGACCACCTTCAACGGCTTCAAGCTCGGCGCAATGTGGGAACCTAAGGATGCCGGATACGGATTCGGTTTGACTTGGAGAAGCCGCGTGAACGTCACGACGACGACTCAGAACGCTACTTTGCAGACACAATCTGTTGGTTCACCAACGACGACCACCATTACCGGTACTGGATCTGCAGGTCTGAATCTTCCAATGCGTTTGGATGCCGCAGCTCACTACACCTTCATGCCAGCATGGACTGGATACTTGGGATATTCGTTCACCAACTTGAGCCAAAGTCAGCAAATCGGCGACGAGTTCGACAGCTCTGCTGTGAGCTTCACGAACAACATTCCTTTGAACTGGAACAATCAGAGCAACATCCGTGTTGGTCTTGATTACGCAGGAATTCAGGATTGGAACCTTCGTGCAGGTTACGTTTGGACCAATCAAGTTACGCCAAACGGCGCAGCTCTCCCGATCTTGGCAGCTCCAGGAACCGGAAACACCTACGTCATCGGTGCAGGTCACAAGTTCAGCTCCATGCTGACGGGTGACGTTGCTTTCGAATACGATCGTGACTCTGGTACCGTTGCTCAAACCGACATCACAGAGCCAAGCCGTACCGCTTCTGGCGATTACAGTGCTAAGGACTATGTCCTTCACTTGAGCGCGACTCTGTCTTTGTAATCTCAGCCGCGAGAACCGAAAGGTTCGAGCTGCTTTTGTAGTTCTGAAACGGCTGGAGCCAAAAGCTCCGGCCGTTTTTTATTTCACGCATCGAAAGATGTCGCAAAAGAGGACGTAAAACGGGGGTAGGCCCCACCCCTAGGGGTGGTTTACGTCCTCTTTTGCGACAAGTTTTTATTTGGGAGCTTGACCGACACGAGCGAGATACTTTTCGTCGACAGTCGAAACCGGAAGTTGCGCAGCTTCTTGGCGTTCCTTCTCAGCAAGCAGAGTAGAAAGATAGCGCTCGGTGTAGCTTGGAATGATCGCGACAATGATCTTGCCCGCATTTTCTTTTTTCTCAGCTGTACGAATCGCAGCAACCATCGCGGCGCCCGAGCTGATACCCACTGGGATGCCTTCTTCTTTAATCAGGCGGCGAGCCATCGAGAGAGCTTCGTCACTCGTGACTTTTTCGATTCCGTCGATGAGCTTCGTGTTCAAGTTCTTTGGGATAAACCCTGCGCCGATGCCCTGGATTTTGTGAGGGCCGGGTTTTTCGCCGGAGATCACGGCAGACTCTACGGGTTCGACCGCGATCATTTTGACTGAAGACTTTTTGCTCTTCAAAACTTCGCCAACACCCGTGAGTGTTCCACCAGTGCCAACACCTGAGACAACGATGTCTACTTTTCCGTCGGTATCGTTCCAGATTTCAAGAGCGGTGGTCGCGCGATGAACGGCTGGGTTATCTGGGTTTTCAAACTGGGAGGGAGCGAAGCTGTTCTTCGTTGTTTCAGTGAGTTCCATCGCCTTCGCAATTGCGCCCTTCATTCCGAGCGGTCCTGGAGTGAGGACGACTTTCGCGCCGAGAAGAAGCAAAAGCGTGCGACGCTCTTGCGACATCGTCTCAGGCATGACGAGCGTGAGAGAGTAGCCTTTGGCAGCGCAGACGAAAGCGAGCGCGATACCGGTGTTTCCACTGGTCGGCTCGATCACTTCCATTCCGGCTTTGAGTTTTCCGTCGAGCTCGGCGCGCTCGATCATGTTGAGACCGATGCGATCCTTCACGGAGCCGAGTGGATTAAAAAATTCGAGCTTCAAAAGAATTCTTCCCGGGAGGCCTTTGCCAATCCGTTGAGTTTCAACGAGGGGAGTGTTTCCGATAGTTTTAGTGATATCGCTGAAAATACGCATAGTGTTCTCCTGGTTTATAACGTAGGCCCCACACCAAAAGGTGCCCTCCGGGTAGGCCCCGCGTTTATGACTTAATTAAATCGTGGCTGAGTTCTTGGCCTGCTTCGATTCCGCGCTTGAGGATGCGTCCAGGAATTCCGACCACTGTCGAGTTCGGTGGGCAGGAGTCGATGACGACCGAGTTTGCGCCGAGGCGAGAGCCTGCTCCAATGGTGATGTTGCCGAGAACTTTTGCGCCGGCGCCAATGACGACTCGATCTTCGATCGTCGGATGGCGTTTCGTAGGTTCAAGACTCGTTCCACCGAGGCTGACACCCTGGTAAATAATAACGTCGTTTCCGATGATCGCCGTCTCACCGATGACGACGCCCATCCCGTGATCGATGATGAGGCCTCGACCGATTTGAGCGCCCGGATGAATTTCGATACCCGAGATGAATCGACCCATCTCGCAGAGAAGTCTTGGGAAGAACGGGATCCCGCACTTCAACAAAAAGCGCCCGATACGGTAAAAGAACATCGCCTTGATTCCTGGATAGAGGAACAAGATCTCGAGTATGCTTCGGGCTGCGGGATCGTAGCGGCGATAATTTCTAAGAGTGTACAGGGACATCTTTGTGATTCTCTTGGGCCTTACGCCTTCACGTTCGCCTTGAGCCACGTGATGATGTCGTCGCTCTCAAGCATCGGTTTGCCGTCGATGACCAGGCAAGGAACCTGATCGTCATCCATGAGCTTCATCAAGGCATCGAAGGCGTGGGGTTCCATGTCGATGTCGTGAAGAGTGATCTTGGATTCGATCCCAGCCTTCTTGATATAGGATCGGACTTTGGCGCAGTAGGGACATTCTTCAAAATGGTAGAGTTCTAGCTTCATAAAATCTGATTTTGCCCTAAACTAGAAGGAAGTGCGACTCCCATGTAGATTGCCATCTATATTTAACGGCAGCCAAAAATACATTGTGACAGCCTTTGTTACAATTAGCGCGCTAGCGGCATGTTCGAGTGCGCCAAAAAAACCACGAGGCACCGGCCCGCAGGTTCTGATCATTTCCATCGACGGCTTTCGTCCTGATTTCTACTCCGAAGGAATGAGAAAAGTCGCGCCGCATCTCTTTAAACTCTCACAAGAGGGAGCTGAAGCTCCCGAGGGAATCGAACCGGTATTTCCATCTCTGACTTATCCCAATCACGCGACCATCGCGACGGGTGTCTACACTTCCAAGCATGGTGTTTACGCAAACACGGTTTACTCTCCGGAGCTGGGCGTGACTTCTGGCTGGTACTTCAAAGAGAGCGCGTTACATGCGCCAGCAATTTGGCAGGTGGCCAAAGACGCGGGTAAAACCGTGGCGATCATGCGTTGGCCCGTGAGTTTGGGTGCGCAAGTCGATTGGCTCTTGCCTGAAATTTTTACGCCTGGCGACTTTGATCCAGCGCACGAGTGGAAGCTTCTTCAAGATAACGCCTACCCAAAATTCTTGGATGAAGTGTCGTCGTTCGGGCCTCTTAAGAAAGTCACGTCACTCGAAGACCTCGATCGCTATTCGGCGCAAGCGGTAAAGTGGGCGCTCAGCACTCAGGGCCCTGATCTCACGATGGTTCACTTAGCGTGGTTGGACTTGGTTCAGCATCGCACGGGAACTCATTCGCAGGAAACTCGTGATGCACTCGCTTTTACTGACGGCCTCGTCAATCAAATCATGTCGTTCGTTGATCCGACACGCACGACTGTTTTTATCTTAGGGGACCATGGCTTCGCTGATTATGGCCGGGTTATTCATCTCAAGACGATTTTTGACGAAGAACATTTGTCCAATCAAGTAGAAATTCAGGCCGAGGGGGGCCAGGCTGCCATTTATTTGAGACCGAGTAACAATGGTTCGTCTTCGACCGATGCCAACAGCCAGAACAATCGCTTGTCGATGGGACGGCTCCAAGCGCGAGTGATTTCTGTTCTTCAAAAACACTCGAAGGGCCTCTATCAAATTCTTGATCGCGGAAAGCTCAAGCGCCTGAACGCCTATCCATTCGCGTTTTGCGCAGTGGAAACGCCTCCAGGAACGATCTTTGATGGTCAAGGTGAGGACACCGCAAAAGACCTTGTTGAAGTGCTGCACACCACGAAGGGCGCACACGGCTATCTTCCTGATCGTCCCGAGATGCGTGCGGGATTGATTATTTGGGGTAAGGGCGTCTCGCCCAAAAATGATTTAGAAGATGTGAGCATGGTCGATATCGCGCCGACTGCTGCTGCGGCACTCGGGATTCATATGAGAACCGACGGGATGCCCTTGGTTATTTGGCGAGAGCCTTCTGCTTCACCCACGCCACAAAAGACTGATTGATGTCGGTGATCCCGCAGAAACTTGCGAGATAGTTCTCCAAACTTTTGCCGACCGAAAGCTGCAAAAGATCATCTAACCCACATTTAGCATCCAGCATTTCAATCAGTGCAGTGGATGCTTGATACTGATACCTAGGCGAGACGACGCTGGCCTTAAAGGGATGGCTCATCAAGTGAACGTCAGGATGCGGTTGAGTCGCGAGCCACTGATAATCGACTTTACTATTTTGACCGATGAAATTGGCGAGCCCTTCATCGAGCCAGCTCGGGATTGCGGTTTTGTACTTTTGATAAAGAATAATGTGCGTCAGCTCATGCCCAAAGACGCCGTCGAAATTAGCAGTGTCGATTCGAGGTCCCATCGCGATCGTCATTGTATTTCTCAAGGAGAAGGCGAGGACACTATCGCCGAAGCCATGGAGCTTTTGAAATTGAACGGGATCGCTGTACCACTGCACCGTGATCTTGCGAATATCCCACTCGAGTTTCGATTGAACTTTGTCGACGACTTTATCGACCCGTGAATCTGTCAGCCATGCGGGCGCACCCGGCATTGAGATCGCGTTGGTCTGGATATCCTGCGCAGACGCGACGGCACCCATAAATAAAAAGCTGAATAAAAAAACTCCGATTACTAAACTTGTTCTTTTTTTGGAAACCATAAGAAAAATGCGTTCGTCCTTTTTTGATAGGCGCGGTACTCATCTCCGCGAGATTTCAGTGACTGTTCTTCGGCCATCGGGATGCCCGTCACTCGAGTGAGAAGCAAGAATATTAAGACAGGACAATACACCGTGACCCAACCCCAGGGCGACGCGAGTGCGAACAAGAAGAACGAACACCAGATAAGCCACTCAAAGAAATAGTTGGGATGTCTCGAGTACTTCCAAAGCCCAATACTACAGGTTTTACCCCTGTTTTGTAGGTCATTCTTGAAACGATCGAGTTGTTGATCGGACTTCGCCTCTCCCAATGTGGCGATTAACCAAAGACCTGCAGCGACCAGTTCAAGAGGTGAGAGCTCAGGGGTCGTGTTGAGGCAAACGAGAGCAAAGGGGATGGAAAGAAGTAAATTAATGGCGCCATGAAGTTCAAAGAAGGCCAGAAACCGATAGTCAGGATGAGGCCCCCAGCTTTTTCGAAGCTCCGCATACCGAGCATCTTCGACCGGGTGAAGACCCTTGAGTCGTCTATAAAGGTGGAAGGTCAATCTGAGGCTCCAAAGACAAACCATCATCGTGATCAGAACTTTTCGGGGGGTGAAACCCTCGCCAAACACCGCGTAGCTCACGACGAGCAGACTGAAGAAAGCCGACCAGGCGATATCCACAATGCCTGCGTTCTTCATTCGGAGGCTGATGATCCACGTCATGACCATCATCGCCGCGATGAGGACAAAAGCCTGAAACAACATCAGTGCAAGGAGCGAGTGTGCCATTGGGTAGCTCTGACTTTAGAGGGCTTGAACGGGCGAGTCAAGAAACTAGTCGCTCGCTTCCCGCTTGCTTCCTTTCCCGCTTAAAATAGATTTCAATAAAGTTTGTGTAAATTCTGTGCAAAAAACACTGTTCAGCTTGCACGACACCCCTCTTTTTTGATTAATACTCTACACGCCAAGACAAGAAGTCGGCGCGGAGAGTTAGAGAGTATGAAAGGGAGCTGCCATATGAAAAGAATTAGAAAAGCAGCATTCAATCTCAGTCTTTGGACCGGAGTTTTGATGGCCTTTGGCGCGTCTTCTGCGCCGAAGGCTGATCCCTCACCAAACTCATCCCATGAGTTAATGGTCCTCGCTTTGAAGTTTGTGGAGTACCAAGATCCTAAGACCGGAAAGCCGGTAATGAATCAAATTGCCGCTCAAAAAGTTGTGGATGGGGTCAATAAAATTTGGGGACAATGCGGCCTGCAAGTAAAGCTCGAGCGCTATCAACCGGTGAACGCTTCGACCTTAGCGCACGATAAATTAAAATTTCACCTGTCTTCGATGGACGAGCTCGATCGAGTTCGTTCGACTTTTGACGACAAGAAGGATCTCGTCGTGATCAACACGGGCGGTTGGAACCACAAAAAAATGGGAACGGCGAATGCCTGGACCGCAATGCCTGGGGATGCACCATCCGGTGCGGTGATTGAAGGACCTGTCGCGACCAACGCACCGATCATCGCGCACGAACTCGGGCATTATCTCGGGCTTGATCACGTGAGTGACCCGACCGACATGATGAACCCTTTGATCTATGATTCGTCGACCGTGATTTATTCAGCGCAGTGCGATTCGATGAGAAAAGTTGCTCAAGAGGCACACGCGCAGGCGCTTCGCCCGAGCGCTTAGCGCTTTGAAGATCTCTCGCTCCTCAAAAATTACATGCAATAGAGTTGGTAAGTTTGGAGATCGTCTTGGCAATAGCCACGTGACGGATCACCCATCGGATACTTCATTTCACATGCACCAATCGCATCGGCCAAAGATTTCGAGGCTTGGATAGCTTCGATCCCATAATTGCATGCAGCTT
>Ga0302315_10003530_pt1 | contig 14042 bp, 19 predicted proteins | sample III_Palsa_N3_1_FD_200532 | JGI IMG/M metagenome (GOLD analysis project Ga0302315, IMG submission 200532) | Peat permafrost microbial communities from Stordalen Mire near Abisko, Sweden - III_Palsa_N3_1 | ecosystem: Environmental > Terrestrial > Soil > Palsa > Peat permafrost | place: Sweden... | reverse complement strand
CAACTCCTTGGAAGATGGGCGCTATTTGACGCTTACGGTTGTTGCAGTTCTGCGCAGCTTTGCTGCTTTTTACCATCGTAGGAATGCCTCAAGCGGATGCGCAATCCGCAGTAGTAACGGCATCAGCACCGAACACGACGCCGGGATCGGGAACGGTAACCTATTCCGCCAGCGTATCCACAACTAATCCAACCCTTAATAGCGAACAGCAAATCACAAACGTGACGTACAGTTGGTCTTCAAGTGATTCCTGTAATCCAACCACGGGCTCCTCGACGACGGTTACGGCAGTACGAAACCACACTGGGCCGGGCTCGTCGTCCGTAAGTTGTTCGGTCACTTGGTATATCTATAACACGTCTACCAAGCAGACTACGACGGCGACAGCGGGCGGCGGTGCTACCGTCAACTTCAATCTGGGATTAATGTGGACCAAGGGTACTATTACCGGGATTTTGATTTCGCCGCAGAACCAGACAAATTCTCCCTATACCCCGACGGCTGTAGTAACATCTACCGGTGCGCAACTTACCTGCACGGCGACCGCAACTGCCTCGGACACATCTACCTTTACGTATGGTTCCACCACAAACACAGGAAGTGGCTCAGACACCGTTTCTTACCAGTGGACGGCGAGCGCCGGAACTCTCGGCAACGCAACATCGGCATCTACCACATGGACGGCACCTAGTACGCCGCAGAGCAGTGCCGTTACCCTGTCTTGCCAAATCACAGCTACAGCTCCTGCAGTAGTAGCGCCTGATGGTGGATCGCGCGGGCCAAGTCCGACTACTGTCACAGTTCAGGTCTATATGCCTACCATGACGGTGACAGGCGGGAGTTGGTCACCAAATCCTGCCTATGCAGGCGACATCATCACCTGCAATGCTTCCGCCACAGTAACGCCATCTGTTCCCGGCGCAGTAGACAATGTAGCTTGGCAAACCACGAACTGCTATCAGTCCGCGGACGGCAGCGATCCATTTTCCCCGTACTCTGGCTCGTCAGGCTGGGTATATACTCAGGGGAGCTTAAGTACGTCGTTTACGGGTTTCTTTAACGACCCTGGGTATTATTTGATCGGCGTATCGGCTTCAGATACGCTGAAGGACAGTAGCGGAAATACCTTGGGTTCAGTATCAGGGAGCGGCTACGTTGGCGGCGGTTCAGCATCAGATATCTCACCTCCAGATGGAACCTATGGACAAGACAATGGCAACGTTAGGGCTCGTACAATCAAACCGAATGACGTAGGGCAATTCGAAGGCGTGCCCGTCAAACCGGCGCTGTCGATTGTGGCAGAAATCGGCGCTACAACCATGAACAGTGGTACGGTTACCGCACCAATCTCTGAACCTTCTGGTACGAATGTTTACGATACGGTTGCCCAACTTAATGGTGCCGGAAATCAGTATGAGGGCGAGACCGGCTATCAAGCAACTCCCAGTTCGTTAGCCGCATACAAGTGGATGGATAACACGAATGATCAGGGTTTTGTTGAAACAGGAGTATACGACTTCCAGGCTAACATTGACCGGATCTACATGTTTAGCGGCATTTCAACTGTATTGGGTCAGACTGTAACCCAGACATGCACCGGGACTAAGGCGGACAACACCACGGTAACTTCCAACACAATCACGGTCCGCTACCATTATCCAAAAGAAGCCTGGGTTCATATTGCGACACAGACACCTTACTATAAGGCGACCAGTCCGACTTCATGTACGCCTGACGCCAGCACGCAAAGGCTATTGACCGACACGTTTACCATCAGTTTCGACAAATTTCCGATTGACGTTCAGGCTATGTCAAACACAGGTACGGTCCTTGCAGCGGTAGGGACAGTCGTGGCGGCTGTTCCTGACTACGGTCCGTTACTTGCAGCCGGGTTTGGCGTAGGCGCTGGTACGTTGACCGGCATTTCAGCGGCAGTCTCAGGGCAAGCTGTAAACTCTTCGCCGAATGGTCTAAGCATTTGGTCAAGCGCGACACAATCCAGTACCTATCCCGAGGGCTGTATTTTTCAAGGCACGGTAGATTTTACGCAAGTTGGAAATTCGAGCTACTACGGCTTGTGGCGATGGAGCAATCCCACGGATGTTCAACAGTTCGAAGAAACGGATTGGGCAGGGAATGCCTACGGCCAGACTGGGTACACTAACGAAGTTCAACAGTCATTATATCCCTCGACTGGATGGGAGTTAGGAGGAGGCACCTTTTGGTACGTAGGCGACTAACTAGGGCGGTTTTAGCCGGAGTGATGTTGTGCGGCTTTTCGTGGGGAGGGTATTGTGCGTCGGGTGGCAATGCCACCCAGCCTCCGGTTGCACATTATCCTTCTATGAGCATGCTTCCAAGGCAATTCGCACCAAAAGGAGCTACTCCGGCTTGGGCGACTTCGAAATGGCTGCCGGATCGAAACACGAGCCAATCAATCTCGATGATCGATAAACTTGCTGAAAATCACAAGCTTACGATCACAACGATTGAAAGTTTCCGTGGATCGCAAACACCAGCAGATGTGGATAGCGGTACGAACGATGTGTTCCTTTACGGCCTCTATAGAGGTTATACAGAACACTTGCCGGTTCAACCGTTAATGGCCACCGCGTTACAGATGTCCGCTATTAGCACGGGAACCAACGTAACCAGAAGCTATGCCCGAAATCTGTTCCTTTGCTTTGCGATGCTCAAGCCATTTGGCAACGGCGAATATTACTGGATGGTTGACCTCGGCAAACGGCTGCTAGCCGAAGACCCGAACGATTATGATGTTATGTTCGGCAACGTCAGAGTATCGCGTCCTGAAACGTCATCGCAGCAGAAAGTTCGTATGCTAGCTCTAGCTGACAAGATGATCGCGTTGAAGCCCAAGGACAAGCGATCTTACAATGCGGAATATGACATCTATATGCCGTGCTACTTGTCTCACGTGTCAGGCAATATATCAGACGCCAACGGTGCCATTGCCGCTATGCGCAAGCGCATCGAGTTTGAAACGGACCCAGAAACCATTTCGGAATACAAAGACATCATCTCGAAGATAATTAATCTTCGAGATGAGCCGACACAAAACAAAGAGCCTGTATCCGCACAAGTTCCGGGAATCTCAGCTCCCCAACCGCTGACGATAGGATCTTCGCCGACAACACCGTCGAAGTAGCGTTTACGTATTAAGCCCCTCTTCGGAGGGGCTTTCTTTTTTCAACCATTCGATTCTATCATTCCTCGATGCTCTTAACGTATTCTTAGAAAAATATATTTTCTTCACAGGGAAGGCAATTCTCAAATTGCAGAGAAACATATCTGAACTTGCCGTGTGCATCGACATAAAACGAAATAAGTAGTAAATGACACGCAAAGAGGTTTTCTAAAGCGTAATTTTTCAATGATACAGTTTATGCACAAGCCCAATACTTCTGTAGGTTTACCCTATACCAGCGAAGGCGATCTTCCGATGTGCAAACGGTATCGCTGGAAATTAGTCATCTGTCTCATGAAGCCTTTGCCGCCAAGCACGGGCGCACGCAAAGCCGAACATCGGCTTCAAGCTTAGCGATAAGCGCAGAACGGTCCGACACTTCATCAAAGAATCGATAGTTGCTCGATGTCCGAACTGACATCGCAATATGATCCACCCACGGATCTCGCTGAAATCGAATGGGAGAACCCGACATGCTGAGGCGCATTTTATCGGTTATTAGTATCATTTTTATTTCGGTCATTTGCCATTCTCCTGTGGAAGCAAACGGTTACCGTGGCGGCCCCCTCAAACGTTTCAGTTCCCTTAGGCAGCCCCGCGAGCTATTCCGCATCCGCAGACACAGGCAACCCGCAGCCCAATGCTGAATGGCAGGTAGTAGGCTCGCCTACCTATGCCTGGAGCGCGACAGTTGGAACTCCCGATCCTACTACCGGAGGTTCCACGACAGTAACAGCAACAGCCAGCACGTTAAGCAAATCTCAAGTATATTCATCCGTGGTAACATGCACTGTGACCTACCAGGTTCAAAAAGTAGACCCAGGGCAATCAGACAACGGGCAGATGTCCTACATTTCCGGGAGCGGCTCGGCCACGGTTCAGATTTATGTTATCTCTGCAACCATTGGAGCGCCACCGACCAGGATACCTATATCGGGGAGTATAGTGAATCACTATCCGATAAGCGTTTCAATTTCTCCTTCCTCTCTCCCCTCTTCCGACGCTGTAACGATCACTGTGGTAAATTCGACCGCAACTGGAGCCGCAACAGTTACGCCAGCGACCCTTACGGCATCGGGTAAAATCACGCTTGCAGCGTCTGAGAACAGTTCATCGTTGGCCAACATGACGTTACAGGTATCATTTGGAGATACACTCTTAGCAACAAGTAGTGCATTTACAATAAGTACAGATCCGACGGGTGTTACCACGACAACACTAAGCTCAAGCGACCATTTCGGGATAACGACTAAAGCTGATTTTATAAGCGAAAGCGGAAATGAAAGTGATATAACTACTTGTGCGGTTAAAGAATTGGTTAGTGGTGGTCATAGGGATACGCCACCGTTCCCTACAGGGGACAGCACTAACGGTAGCTGGATGACCATGGAACCACTCAGTGACCAGCATGACTGCACACCCAGTACGATAACCTATCCCCCAACTGGTTACGCTGTCGAAAACCATAGCTATATTTGGTTTGATTATTTTTTCGGCAGCAATACAAACTACAAGACGATATATTCCGATGTAATTACTCGCACAGTAGCGGCAGTTACAGGTTCTTCGACAAAATATAACTTTACTACAGCGATCACTGGCGGATACTCAGCGACCTGCACCGAAACAGGCCCATAGAGAAGGAAACATATTATGAAAAGAGTTCAACTCTTATGGCTCTTTGTAGTGTTAGGCTCAGCGTGTCCTAATATATATGCGGATGCGCAAACCAGCCATGGACTTAGCTTGGTCACTAAGGTCGAAAGCAAACAGATTCCCCCGAGTACAAACGGTCCGATCTGGCTCACCCTAACCGTGAAAGCAGAGGGAACCTCTACTTTTAGCGGAGGCTTCTTTGACCTTTCAAACTGGGGAGTAATAGGAACGAGATCACCGGTAACGGCGGCGAAAATGCAGTTGTGCGTGGATCGTACAAAGACAGATGTCCTCGTCCCATTATTCACACTTAATGCCGGAGAGACTAAGGTGTTTCATGTCCTGCTAAACGATCTTATTTCTGTTAGCAAGCAGGGCAACCAGTCTGGTTGGGTCATCTTACCCCTAAAGGACGGATCTACGCAGCCGGCAGCATTTGCACTTGTTGCGCCGTTCAGCGTAAATGTCGGGCCGCCTCTGTCGCATGACCAACTGAGCACTATAACCGACCAGCTTATCGACTCAGTAGAAACGTACGATTTCGAAGTTCGTCAGGATACACTGCGGTCGATCAGCCTGCTTCCTGACGGTGCCGCTATTCCGCTCCTCTCTCGTGCTATCAGAGACAGGCAGGCAGCGCCATTCGTTGGTGATTTAGTCGATGCTCTGGGAAATAGATCTCGCACACCTGATGATATAAAGGCCTTGCAGGATATAGCCCAATCCAGCGACCTTGCACTGAGCACGCGCGCGAAAGGATTTTTAAACACAGGCGGCGGCACTGCGCCCGCGCCCACTGCACCCTGATATGCTCCGCGTTAATATATGGGGCGATGAGTAGTACAAAGTCTGTTTCTGCTCCTAGCTCCCAGACAGGTTCAACTATTAAGCCTGCCAGCAAAGTCTTCGCTGGCAGGCTATTAGCTGTCGCAGGATTGGTAATGAGCGGTAGCTATATCTCAGTTTTTTGCCTAACCGCACTCAATGAAAAAAGTTCTAACCGCAGGAATTTCATAGCTGGATTATTGTCAGTAACAGTTGTCTGCACTACGCACGGGGCAATTGCAGATAGCACAAAGAATTCAGATGAAGCGCTGGACAGTCAACTAGAAAATCTTTCCTCGCTAACCCTGGATGATCACTACAAGTTGCAGCACAACGTTTACGCCCACAACATGAAGTTAATTTGCTACGTTCTTTTGTTCAAGAACGGCAGTAAAGAATTCCCCTAACGTCATGTCCAGTCCACTCGCAATAGTTTCTGCCATGTCGATGGTCATGGATGCTTCGCCTCGCTCGATAATGCCCATATAGGACCGCCCAATTCCACAATCGATAGCAAATGCCTCTTGCGACCGCCCTTTTCTTTCTAGTCGCAGCAGACTAATTGCTTTTCCGACCCGAACCGCAAGATCTGACGATTTCTTTTTCATGTCACATGATGGGCAGGCAGCAGCATTAAACACCACGGCATATATAATCACATCATATATATCCCCATCATATACGATGTTTATGGGGTACAATGCACATTGTCCTCATCTTGATGAGGCCCAAGAATATAAGCAGTGGATTACGAGCGATTTTCTAGCAATTTGCTAAATTAATCACTGAACGCAAAAGGAGCACACGTTATGAAACTTAGTCTGGCGGCGATTGCAGCAGCGGCTGTCCTGGTCGGTTCAGCCGGAACCGCCTCCGCGTCAATAAATCTGATTTTGAACCCAAGTTTTGAATCCGACACAAATGTCGATCCAATTACGGATTGGAATACGAATTTCTCAAATGCCGAAGGCTTCGACGTTCACAGCATCCAGACCGGAGGGGCTGAAGACGGCAGCAGCTTTTATTCGGCAACGACGGGTCCGGCCCCGGTCCCTGGCTACGGTGAAAACGTTGTATCCCAAACGTTTTCAGACACGCCGGGGCAAGAGTACACTCTCAGTTTCTGGCTTGAATATTCTGGACCGACAACGGGAACTGGCGGCCCCGATCAATTTGCGATTACTGGAATTGATAGCTTGGGCAGTCCCACGATTAGCCTTCCCGATGAAGGTTGGACGAATTACACGGACACGTTTACCGGCTCCGGTAGTGATACCGCTGGGTTTAGCTATATTCTCCCGTTGTCCAGCACTCTTAGCCTGGACAACGTGTCTGTTACGGCCGATGAGGTGACTACGCCGGAACCCGGTACGCCGGTCACGCTTGCGCTGGGCCTTTTGTCCATCGGTGGTTTGATGGTCGTCCGTCGGCGCAAGCGGGAGATTACACTGTAATCCTTATCTTATTCGTTGTGGTAAGCCGGGCAATTACGACCGACTTACCATGACGAATTACTATGAAATTCCACAATCCGAATAGTTCTGCGGTACAATTCCCTGCAAAATGAAATTTTTACGTTTATACGCGAATGCGATTGCTGAGCAGGAGAATGAAGGGGGCTACGCCTCCACATGACGACCAGGCTATGGCTGGCTATCATCACTGTGCTAGTGGTTGTGTTTATCGGAGTGTTCGCTTACCAAATTTATCTTGATTGGCGAGACCGGCGATGGTAACGATGATCGCTGTCAAAAATGGTGTAATGGCAGGGTTGCCGGAATATATTATCGCTGCCCCAGCTCCGACAACGGTCGGCATGACGGGCCAGCAAATTTATCAATCGAGTTACCATATTGCCGCCTATCACAATGATGGAGACCGCCGAGACGGATCACCGGAAATTTATTATGGCCCTCTACAACCTCTCCCAAAAACGGAGCGGCGTGAGGGTCATTCGTAAGACCTTAGTTGAAAGACTCAAAGTGACCCGCACGATATTCAATGGGGCATTTCTGTATTGGCTCAGTGTGGGTATGGTGGATGGCAGTCGATTTGAGATCTGGCTAACTGACCAGGGTCTCGGTGCCATTGAACAATATCGTTTGCCGAGAAAGCCTTAGATATAAATGGCAACCAGGTATTGCAGCCCTACATTCTAAACGAACGGGATAGACGAGGATGATCCACGATGTCGGCAGCATCAAAGCGGATTGGTAGTTTAGTCACCGTTGACCTTGCTAACTCTCGCCTCAACAACTCTCGGAATGAACCAACAGTTTTCCGTAAGCAGCATGGTGCGATCATTAAATGAGACAACCCCGATTCAATAGTCTGGTTTTAAATGCCGCAATGCACCTTACATAAATCGTGCTATTCGGAAAATAACTATGACAGTAAATCTAATGGAGTTATTCAATGAGCATATTTCAAAAACTGAAGTGCGGTACAGGTTTTCATGTCTGGTCTAGTTGGTCTTCAAAGGACTATAGCGATTGTTCTCAGTCACGCAGATGTACTGTTGATGGGTGCAACGGCTCTGAATCAAGACAAAGCCATGAGTGGACCGACTTTGACTATATTAGCTACGATTCTTGTGAGAAGAGTCGATATTGTCGCGACTGCTCAAAGGAACAGAAACAAAGCTCAGTCACACATGAATGGACTGATGACTGGGAGTATAGTGACGAAATGACCACCTGCGAACAAGTGCGTGAATGTTCTCGCTGCGGTTATTCAGATATTCGTTTTCATCATACTTGGGATGCCTGGAAAGAAGAATCACCATCATCTGACCGATTGATACGATTCTGTCGGAAGTGTAGAGACGGACGAGAGATTAAAAATCCAAGTCCTATCGTGTGCATTCCAACTGACGATATCGGGTGGAGCCTAATGGCTGCGGCCCAAATTCGGTCTTATACTCCATCCACACATGACGATCAGGGGCTCATGACTTCTGCGCAATTATTGGTAATGTCACAACAACATCATGGATGTAAGATGCAGATCGGACACAGGCCCAACAGTCCCACCAGAAATTATGAATATTTCAGTTGGGAATGGAATGAAGACAATAATGAATATGATGTCGTGAGGTGGAACGGAAGTTATTGGGCATAAGCTAATGATAAGCGTCCTTAACTTACCAAAAGGCAACTGATCGTAGCAGTGTTGTCCTTATAGCCCTGGTATTTGAGTCGGACGGGGTATCCGTTTTCTCAACAGACCGCCCGGAGGAATGAATAAGCTGGCTTGATAATATCGTGGATTAACGAATTTGTGGTGATTAACCGTGCCAGGGCTCCTATTCTCGGGAGAGTCGCATCTTATCGGATTTAAGAACAACAAGAGAAGGACACGCCTTCGTAGAAGACTACGAAGACATGGCACCAGAACACGGATTGGCGGGCAGCAGGCACCGGTCACGGAATGCCGGGCACCGGGCAATGACTAGCGCGCCTCATGTTATGTGGTTTAGGTCCAATTGTTCCACTGCCAGAGAGGATAGACAGGTTGCGATTGGAACGGACATCATGCGTGTAATTCCAGGGTCCGCCGGAACAAAACTGATCGGTGTAATACTTTCGACGGTAATACACGATGAACAGGTGAAGGAATAAGACAGGCGTTCGCAGAAGACTGCGATGGCATGCCACCGGACCCAAAACGCGGAGCGGCTGGCTTCCAACAAATGGAGTTTAAACTTGGAAATCATCAACTCAAGTGACTACGAAGTCATGGCGGCATCATACCTGTGCCACGTCTTCATTTCGTTGAATAGCAGCTATTGCTAGGGTAGTATGAGTTGCTAGCCGATTGATCTACGCTGTTTGTAAACAGAAAGAAGACCGATGTCTGAAATCATAGTTTCTGGCGGTGTGGTTCACGAAATGCCTGAAGATTTGCGGGAAGCCTTGGTCGCGAACCCGGCGACGCTCGCTCTTTGGGAGGACATAACACCGCTTGGGCGAAACGAGTTTATCTGTTGGGTCGAGGACGCGAAACAGGCGGCAACGAGGAGTCGCCGCATCCGAAGGGCCTGCGAGGAGCTTCTGGAAGGAAAGCGCCGCCCCTGCTGTTGGATGGGATGTGTGCACCGCACGGATAAGGAGATAAGCCCGTCCGTGCAGTGGCTGCTCGACAAGCGATCCAAGGCTTAAGTAAAGGCAGGTTCAGCCGGGGGGGGCCAGCCGCCTTACAGATCTAAGTCTTGGGCTCCCATTCTCGGGAGATCTGCATTTTATGGAATTAAGAACAGCAAGATAAGGACACGCCTTCGTAGAAGACTACGAAGACATGGCACCCCGCAATCGCAAAGGGGGAATCACCTGCGGGGCGACAGGCGATCTCATAATAAGTCGTCGAGAATTGTCGTAATGTCGCGCGCTCCATGAAGTACTCGTACCGCTCTTAATTTTTGATCTGTTGGTATGTAGAATACTAAATAATTTGGATACCCAGCCACTGCTAGTCTACGCATACCCGTGAGGCGAGGATTGTTGAGCGCCTGTGTCCTTCCGAGTGTGGGGACTTCGGCTAGGCGTTCCAGCGTCTTACCGACTGCATCGTAGTACCGAAGGGCCGCATCAAAGTTGCGCTCGGCGATGTATGCAAACTGCTGGTCAATGTCCGCGTCGGCAGCCCGGTCGGTTACTATGGCAAGAGCCATTACGCGCTCGGTTTAGGGGAGTGAAGATCAATCAGTCGGCGTCGCTTAGCTTGCCAGCTTTCCGGCGTGACTTCAATGGCCGGGCCGCTGTTCAGGCCCTCGGTCAGAAGTTCTTCTAGATGTTCCAAGTTCTGGATCGTGTTGGGGACCTCTGTAGGGTCCACGATGAGCATCAGCTTGTGCCCTGCAAATTCGGCTTCATGCCGCTTAATGTCTTCCCACGTGCCCTCGATGACCTGAGTCATAGTTTACGCCCTTCCTTCCGTGGCTTATTCTACCACATAGTCACTCGACACAAGGCAATTGTTGGATAGGGCATCCGCTTCCTGAGCAAACCGCCTGGAGGAATGAACAGGCTGGCTTGGTAGTATCGAGGATTGACGGATATGTGGTGATTAACCGAGTCTGGGCTCCAGCGTTAGGGCAGTTTACGAGTTCGATTCCTTTAAAAGTCGCTCGACAGCGGCGCTGAAGGTAACGTAGTCACGTGGACCTTCCCAGCGGTAGCGAATCCTCCCGGATGCGTCGATGAGCACCGAAACCGGAACCTGGCTGATGTCGCCATAATCGTCGAGGACTTTATCCGGCGCAATTGCCACGCGGTATCCGACTTGGTGCGCACGGCACCAGTCGCTGAGATTGCCGGACCCAGGCAATTGCAACGCCACTCCGATGATGTCGAGCCTCCTCGCGCGGTATGTCCGATCAAGCTGAATGAGGTCCGGAAGCTCCTCCAGGCAAGGCGGACACCACGTACCCCAGAAGTTGAGCAGCGTGACGTGCCCTCGTTGACCGGCTAGAGTGATCTGCTGTCCGTTGAGGTCGCGTATGTCGAAATCCGGCGCGGGATCTGTCCGCGTCGGCAGAATCGCTGGCGCGTCGGCGATCGATGTGTCGATTGTCCAATGCCCCTCTTGCGCCCGCCACCAGGATCTCCAATGCGCGTTGGCCGCCTGCTTCGTTGCGCTGGGAGCGTTCAGCACTTTTTGGACGTGCTGCAAGTAGCTTTGAACGGTGCTGTTTCCTGGCGGCGGCGGGATGGCAGTGGCCTGGTTTTAATAGGACTCGCGCTGTGGAAATGCGTCCAAGGGCTACAGGTAATCGCGCGGGAGGGCGTTCGAGGATATTTTGCAGCGCCATTTGCCAATTTGGCTGACCTTCGATGCAGTTCCAGGGCGCAGCGAACCGAGGGATTTTGGGCTGGTATATTTTGTATTGCGGGTTATGGAATGTAGCAGGATTACAGATCGCAGGCGAGTGTTGTTACGTTGGGTCTTACCACAGGTTGCGCAGTAGGGTTGCGCCACTGTACAGAAGTTCGTTAATTCGTTAAATTCGTGGGTTCGTAAAGTCGTACTCGGCCCTGAATTACGGCCGGGATGTCGGTTCGCCTGACGGCCCAGTTCCATTAACCGGATGGACCGGTCCACATGGCGACCGAGACGAACAGACAACGGATTACTATCGTGTTGAACACGGGGAAATGCAGCACGTTCAAGGATCATGGCAGTCGTCTGGAGGATCGATCGGCGGCCATCGAAGATAGCATAGCTAGTCTTCCACTCGTACGGACTTACAAATCGGAGTGTGCGCAAAACCATTGAGAACTCATAATCGCCCCTCCAGGACAAAACCTCATGAATAAACGATGGGTCGTCATAACCCCTTGTATTATGCCGGACCGGGGCATGCGGCCGGATAATCCGATGGGCTCAAAAACGGAATACGGGCGATCTATTCACCGTAAAATTTACTACATAAATTATTTATGATAGTAACTTTTACGGTATAATAGTGTCATGAGAACAACCCCCAAACGAGATGCTGTGGTGCAGTACGCTGCGAAGCATGGCTTATTCCGAGCACACGATCTGGTTGGGCTTGGAGTTTCTCCCAGCTACCTAGACGACCTTGCACGCGCCGGCGCAATTGAAAAGACTGGGCGGGGCTTGTACCGTGCCCCTGACTACGCAGCCACCGAGAACCATTCTCTGGCCGAGGTTGCGTCATACGTCCCAGAGTGCGTCATCTGCCTCCTAAGTGCATTACAGTACCATGAGATCGGCACGCAACTCCCACCGGCAGTATGGATCGCGCTGCCGAACTACTACAAGGTCCCGAGGCTACCAATAAAAATTGAGGCCGTTCGGATGAGCGCCGCCGCCTTAACTGAGGGGGTAGATATCCATTCAGTTGAAGGCCTGACGATCAAGATCTTTAGCCCGGCAAAAACCGTAGCGGATTGCTTCAAGTTCAGAAGCAGTGTAGGCATGGAAGTTGCACTGGAGGCTCTCAAAGATGTATTGGACAAACGGATCGCCACTCCGGCTGATATCTATAAATACGCGAAATTGGATCGCGTAGCCAACGTGATCGAACCCTATCTTGAGGCGCTAAATGCCTGACCAAATCGACAAAAGTACCGAGATTAAAAGGCAACTTGAAGCTCTGCGTAAGAGTGGACACGGCGGCTACATCGATTTTCAACGGCTTCTGACGCGGTACGCGATCGAGCGGTTTCTATACCGCTTGGGCCGCTCGGCCTATGAAGGAAGCTTTGTCCTCAAGGGCGCAATGCTTCTGGCGGTATATACGCCATCGGACTTTAGAAGTACACGCGATGTGGACTTTCAGGTATACGGCGAACACGATCCAGCATCGATAACACGAGCTCTCAAGGTCATTTGCGATATTGCGTTCGATGACGGAATAACGTATTCACCCTCTGGCATAACCGTCGCGGAAGCGGGACATGATCGGGAATACCCAGGATACGAAGCAAAGATACCTGCACGGCTCGGGGAAGCTAAATGCGACGTCATGCTAGACATCGGCTTCGGCGAGGCCGTGACGCCGGCGCCAGTCCGTGTCGTATATCCGACGTTGTTCCAAATGCCCAACCCGCAGATACGGGCTTATCCGTTAGAAACTGCGATTGCTGAGAAGTTCGAGGCTATTGTAAAGCTCGGTATGTCGAACTCACGATTGAGGGACTATCACGATCTCTGGCACTTTGCCGGTACCTGCCGGATCAACGGCAAGACGTTACGTGATGCGGTCGAGGCTACTTTTAGCCGGCGGGGCACAACGATCCCGTCCGTAATTCCCGTAGGTTTAGGAGATGAGTTTTACGCCTCGAAAAAGAAGAAGTCCGACTGGACAGCTACCCTAAAGCGCCTGGCGCTGAAAAAGGGACTATCTCTAGAGGATGTATGTGAGATGGCAGTTCAGTTAGTTATGCCGGTAGCTAAGGCAATCGCATACAAGGAGACTTACGACCTCACATGGATTAACGGTCACTGGGAAGCTATACCGGGTGAGGTAGCAATACCCGTCGTGGAGTGAGCGCAATGGTGCGTACTCCGGTTCACCCACTTTCACTTTCATCGCCCCCTTAGTCCCCGTTTGAAAGTGAAAGTTGAAAGTTCGCACTCCGAATATAATGGGTGTGGTATGCTGAACCTAACGTTTGACAAGCAGCGCCGTAGTTCTAAGGGCCCGGTAAGATCGTAAATTGTGGTTTGCGTTATCCGCGCTACCCGCTCCCATTCTCGGGAGAGCCGCATTTTATGGGATTAAGAACAACGGGAAAAGGACACGCCTTCGTAGAAGACTACGAAGACATGGCACCCGGGCACGGAATGGCGAGCAGCAGGCAACGGTCACGGAATGCCGGGCACCCGACAA
>Ga0302315_10003528_pt1 | contig 14043 bp, 19 predicted proteins | sample III_Palsa_N3_1_FD_200532 | JGI IMG/M metagenome (GOLD analysis project Ga0302315, IMG submission 200532) | Peat permafrost microbial communities from Stordalen Mire near Abisko, Sweden - III_Palsa_N3_1 | ecosystem: Environmental > Terrestrial > Soil > Palsa > Peat permafrost | place: Sweden... | reverse complement strand
CGATCTCCTGCCCGTCGGCATCGATGGCGACGACATGGTTGGCGAGCATCTTGTAGGAGCCGCGGTGGCGCTCATCTTTATCGCTGTGGCGCAGCAAAGTCTGGTGGAGCTGGCGGACGTGGTTCTCCGTCAGGCGTAGGTCGGCGAAGGCCTCGAACACGAGGTCCATGGCTTCGGCGTAGCCGGCCACCTCTTGTTCGTCGCGGGTCTTGAAGGACTTGATCGCGATTTTGGACAGCAATGATTCGACTTGGGCGTCTGTTAGCTTCGCGCCTTCGATGCGCGTGCTTGACCCGACGCTCTCGATTGTTGCCACCTTGCGCAGTGCATTGAGGCGGTCGGGCGAGAGCATCTTGAGGGCTTCCCACCTCCCCTTGAACTCATCGATTTCCGCGATGAGTTTTACGAGCTCGGAGCCTATTATGAGCTTGGGCTCTCTCATGGTAGAAAAGCCCGCATGACCAATTTCATACCCGATTACACCCAATAATATCTGGTTCTGCAAGCCATTTGTGGCCCTCCGGCGTAATCGGGTGTAATTGGGTATAGAAATGGGTGGGTACTCGTCCCATCACCATCGGGGACGCGAGAAGCTCCGCCATTCGTCTGCCGCGTATCCAACTCACCGCCCTTTTGGCAACTGGGTGCTGTAGTGCAACACACATCTTTCGACCGCTACCTGACGGCGCGCGGGGAGATAATTAGCCCGGCATTTATCGACACCACGAACGACGGCGAGATCGCCGGCATATTGCTTTAACGCTGGCCGAGGTCGATGGGCCGGCATGAGATGCATCGGCTTGGAATTTTCACTTCCAGCGCGCATCGAGAATGAATTCGGACTAGCTTCATGCTGCGTCCTGATTCTCCCGGTCTGATAACTCGCGCCCAGAATGGTGGCCACAGGTACGACATGAGACAGGCGATGCGTGGGGTCGCTCCTGTCGAACAGCCATGCTGACCTGCCGGCTTTCTTCGGACCATCCATTGCTAGAGAGAAGCCCCGTCGTTTGGGGCATACTGAACGGACCCGTTCCAGCTGATCACGTGGTAGCAAACGCCTGCTGCGCGCCTTTACCGATTCTCTACCGACAGCAATTCGGGCGACGACACGCAACTGATTCTAATACGGTTTCCGGCTTACCCTGAGATCATCAGTAAGGGTGCCGAGTCTGACCGCGGTTTTTACTATGGTTCTGACGGCCATTTCGTTGGAGATCGCTCGATGAATGCCAAGGTTTCAAACGCGAAATCTGAAGCGAACGTCAGCCCCTGCGCGATGCGAAATTCAGCGAGTCCTTCATTTAGGCCTGTCTCTAACCAAGCAAGATCATAATTCTTGTAGTAGGCAGCCGGTGCGAGAACTCTAAGATGGATTCGCTCGGCTTCGAGCAATTTTCTGTCTTTGAAAATCGATTGCTGAACTCGAGAGTCATGTCTGCAGAAAGCGTACACCACCGCATACTTTAGAATTTCCATGGCGGCGTAAAGAGGCGTGTCGCTTCGCACCTTCAGCTCAATTAACTCAAAGGTTTTTTCGTCCAGTTTGTGAACGAGGTCGATTTTACGACTACGGTCCGCAGTGGCGTGGACCAGGCCAGACGCGACCGGAACCTGATTGACCCAGCTCATGCTATTGGGCTCAAGCGCATTCATGGTTCTCACTATTGCGCGTTCAAGACAAACCTCCGGGCTGTCGTTCCCTTCTGCAAGCTCTGTTCTAGGATCGTCTAGACGCCAATTCTCATCCGAACCATTGTGATAGCTCGACGTATCCCAGTTGGTACCGATCTTGTCGTAGATAGCCGTTAGTAGCGCTATGGAATCAAACCCTTTGAGCGGTAGAGCCGAAAGCCGCTGGCAACTAGAGTCGTGCTCGTGGTGTGGTGGATTGCCGATAGCAGCCCTACCCAATGCCACGTCGCCCGTTAGCTGCAGTGCCGAATCGATCAAGTAATCTACGCCGCTAAAGATACTCGGCGACGATGAGCGAATCCGATCTGCTGCCATAGAATCATCTCCAATTCCCCAACTCTATAGTTTCATCTCCAGACCATCCTGGAGTCCTTTCGTCGTCAGCTCCCAAGTTCCTCGAGGAGATGACGGACTAATCAAACCACGCTCCTTCAGCGCATTCCGTCCCCAAGCGATGGTGTTCTCGGCCTTGGTTTCCCCTGTTTTCACTCGTTCAAGATCTGCCGGGCTCAACGGCTCTCGGGCCTGAAGCAACGCCAGAACTGCCTTTGTTACCTCATGCTTGTCGCCCTTCCCCTTGAAACGTGTTGCCAGCACATGAAGGAGGTATTTCTCGTATATGGCCTGCGGAGTAAGACCCGATCTGCGCGACTGCCGTGGTGTTCGCTCGTCGACAGTTGATTTCTTGGTTGTGGCACCAGGCGATTCCGAGACAGTCTTTGCTGACGGGAGCGTAGCTCGCTCCTCAAGCAACCGCCGTATGACGGAATTGGGTGTATCAGTGAAGGGCTCAGCTAAAGACTTGAGCCCATTGAATACGTCGTCGTCGAGTCGAATTGTGGGCATCACGAGAGCCTCCTCCATCGGATTGGTAGGACAAGCCCCGAGGGGCATGCCAGGACCACAAAGTGCTCCTAAGGAAGATTTTTATTCACTTGTTACTTTGTGTCAAGTGAACGTTTACCGCTGAGTTCGGTTTCCCTACATAAAGTCCCGGGGTGCGAGGGACGTCCACCGATTCTCTACTGGCCAGGGAGGGAATTGAACCCCCGACACGCGGATTTTCAGCCCGCTGCCGGTGTTCCAGGGGTTTATAAATCAACCACTTGCAGCGTCTTGCCGACCCCTTCCCAGGCTCACCAAGCCACAATCCTGGCACACTAAATCTGAGTTGGTCACAATCCTGACAGAGCCACGGCGTCGGTCCACGCCAGCAAAAAAGACTACTAACAGAATGGAAAATTGGCTACCAGCGCCCAATCGGGCGAATGCAGCCGCCCCTAGTTCCCTCAAAGTTCTGCTGAACGATCTGAGTCAGGTACTTCGGGTGGCCAAGAAGAAGAAACACCACAGCGTGAACCAGGGAGTTTCGCTTCAGACGAGAGACGGATGATTGGCTTTAATCCAAGCCTCCGCGTCAATGGCGAATTGCCGAGCTGCCTTCAGTAACTCTTCCGCTTCAGTCTCGGTAACGATGCCCGCATCAGTGTACTCAGAGAGATTGCGCTTGAACCGACAGCTATCAAAGTAGGCCGACAGCTTGGTGAAGGCCGGATCGGCGGCTTCGAGAGCTACGAAAGTGTTGTAGTGTCCTCCCACCGTGCGCGGACGGTAGCCGGCCGCGCGAACAATCATGGCAGACAGCGTGCGGACGGCATCGTACGACATGATGAACCTGGCGTCGGTTGATAATCCTTTTGCAGTTACGTCATTCAAGCTGCGCGTGACGATTCGGCGGAGGTTATCCATCTCCACCTTCGTAGGCGCCAGCTTCGTAACGACGTTACTTGCCAGTAGCTTTTGCCAGCTCATCTTCATTACCTAGCACATTGAGTTTGGGCTTGCCTAACACCTGCGCGAGAAAGTGATCTTTGACCGCCAATTTCTTGGCGAATTCGGCCGGCGCATAAACGGTTGGATTTATCTCGCGGCCAAGCAGCTCCCGAGCGCCGCGCAACGGCAACGGAAGATCGGCGGGCGATACCTTGCCGATGATCATCAAATCTATGTCGCTGTCGCTTTGCTCATGGCCGCTGGCAATCGAGCCGTAGACGAAAGCCCACGTGATCTTCGCCGCCGCGGGTTTAAGTGCGTCGGCCAGCACATCGACCAGTCCTGCGGTCTTTAGGAGCAGACCACGCAGGTCTTCGAATATCGGCGACTCCTGATTGGCCTGAAAATAGGTCATGTGGCCTTGGCGATGGCTTTTGAGGATGCCGGCCCTGGTCAAGTCGCGAAGTTCGCGCTGTAGGCTCGAAGGCGTTACACCCATGCGCCGCGCGAGTTCCGAGGCGTACCATGTCTTATCAGGACGCACGAGCACGGCCGCCAGAATTCCCTGACGTGTCTTGGGAAGTAGCGCATCGAGAGAATCCGGGTAACGCATATTGCGTAATTAATAACGCAATATGCGTTAATGTCAAGTAACGACCCTCGCCCGAGGCAAATAAGCTATGAATTTCAAGTATATAAGCCACTGGCACAATCTCTCGGCTCTGTTGCATTTAGGGATTTTGGAGCGCGTATTACGTTCGAATCACGAATTCTCATCTCGGTGAGTATTCACCGAGCAGTGACCAGTCCCGCTTGCCGGGCTCCATCTCTATGGCTACCAAGTTTCCCGGCATGCCGACCTTATTAAGGCCAATACAGCGAACACCGGACACCTCGGCATCGACTCGGATGTGATGGTGACCAAAGAAACAGACACGCGGCCGAATTCGCGCCAGAAGCGCATCGAGGCCCGCTGCTTCGCTGACGTAGGCCGCCCGCCGGCGATGCCCGTCGAAACGCACACCGGCTGGCGCGTCATGCGTCAGCACAATATCCACGCTGCTGGCATCCGCGAGCCGTTCAATCTCGTCTACCGTGTAATGTCGCTTGGCGTAACCTTGAAGCCGGTCGGAACGGCGTAGATAATCCGACGGACCATAACAGCCGCCGATACCGCCCACGCGAAGACCGCCCGCACCCTGATTGCGGATATCGATCGTGTGTCCATTGCGCAGAAAGGTCAGGCCGGGCAGCACTTCCATGTCTTGCGCATCCAGCCACGTGAAATCCTCATGATTGCCCTTGATGAAAGCGGTCGGCCGCGGCACCCCTCTGTTCTCTTTGAGCCAGGCCGGAAAGTCGCCCGCACCGTCGTGATGGCGCGCTGCCTTGTCGATCCGGCTCGGATCGGGCCAGACCCCGAAATCGCCGACATGCAAGACATGGTCAAAGCGAACTCCAAGCGCTGCCTCGAACTTGAACACGTCCTGATATAGGCGGTCCATTGCTCCGTGAATGTCGCCGGCGGCACAGATAAACACCGACAATCCCCTCTTCGTTAACGCAGGCTGTGAGCTTTGATCTCTTGTGTCGACATCTGCCGCTTGTTCACGGCATAGAGATCGCTCGATCCGTACAAATACTCACGCTGCCGCGATCCAGCTCGCAACATTCTTCCGCAGTACCACGTCATACCGACACTCCGCCGCCGTTTGCCTATGCGGTTTGCCGTCGATGACCCTATCAACGCGCCGCTCCTCGGGCAGCACATCAACCTCGACGCTGAACCAGATTTCATTCAATAGAAGTAGATAAGTGCGCTCATCTACTTTGCGGCGGCGGGCCGCGACCTCGGCCTGCTCACGCCTGCGGTACTCAGCGATACCATGACGCCAAGGACGATAGTTCTTGTTCGGCCGAATCAGTCCCGTGCGCGGGTCAACATAGATCTCTTGAGATATTCCGGAGCCGCTGCCGCGAAATCCCCAACGAGCCACAAGATCGATCAATTGACCATCACGTACATCGACCTCTATCGCTATGAAGTCGCGAATGTGTTGATGAATGTGCTGCTGCACGGTACTGCGCCGATCGATACCGGCACAGATTTCGCTGAACACCTTATTCCAAGGACGCCCTATCTGTGCGTGCAGGTATCGACGCAGTGGGGCCAGGTTCTCGTTGAGGCTACGATAGCCATAGCCCGCGCGCATGCCGAGTCGCGTAGGCCCGTCAAAATCCTTGCGCAGCCGAGCGGCGGTCGCGTAACCGTCTTTTCCGCGCCGTGGCCGCTCGACGATCACTTTGTACATATCTTTGCGCATGTCTGCTCCGAACAGCACCCACCCTCGGCGAGAATCTCCATCGAGAGTTCATGTTTTGCCTGAGGTACAGCGACCTAATCGGCTTCGAGTAACGTACTACCCGTAACCGCGGGTTTGCAGACTCGCGCTACATCACGTGTTTGTAGGTCGATCTTGCAGGCAGGTTGATAGAGGATAAGACGGATTTAAACGCAAACTTTGTATCACCTTCGTGACTCGGATTGCCTTCCTAATCATCTGCTGGACGAAACGGCTGTCGCATGGTCAGCGATTCATACTTGTGAAGTCGGCAACACCGTCCTTCAGCTTATGGAGCTTCCAGAAATGTCGGGGCGGTTCACGTCCATCATTTCTTATCGGTCATCTCCGGCGTATCATCTCCGAAATGATGCTAAAGCAGTCCAACCCTTACCTAAAACAGCCTTCGGCTCGGAAGGCGGCTTTACGTGTCTCGGCACAGTCATCATCCGCGATTAAAGGGATACGCGCGCCCTTCGCAAAAGGCAGGAAAGCACCTGCCGACACTGCGGCGTTTATCGCCCTTTGGAAGCGGCGCGTCGCCGCGAGCGCTCGATAACGCGCGCGAAATTCGCGGTCAGCGGCGCATAGTCGCGGTTCATTGCCGCATGGATACTCACGATGTAGCCGCGTTTACCACGACCGGCCGACATTCATATCGTGGACGCGCGTGATCCCGAGCAAGTTACGGAGCACCCGACGCCGCGAACCGCGCTCGAACTCAGCCTCCGGACCGGCAGCTTCGTACTTGAGATTCACGCCTTATCGTGCGTACGGCAGGGGAGGATTTTCTCGCTTAGTGAGCGCGAGGGGCGACCTAGAAAATTGCCCGCCCCGTTGAACCCAAGTATCAGCCCAAACGAAGATACCCTTGCGCATTGAGAATCGCCAGACAATCACCCTAGCCAAACATGCCGTGTTCGATCCCGGCCAACTGCTCCTCGACAACGAGGGCCCCGGACTCGGTGGCAAGCAATTGCAACGGCGTGGGATCACCCAACGAGGATTTGGGCTCGCGCAGCCAGGCCGCGGCATACGCGGGTTGTCCAGCGAAGACCTGTTGGGCGCGGGCCGTGACGCGCGCGACCCGGATATTGTGACGTACTTTTCGCGCAGCCATTAGCTTTAGTTGTTGCCCTTGCCACGAGACTACGGCCGCGTCGGTAGCCAACAGCACGCGACTCGACTCTCTCCGATAATCATACCCCAAGACCGCATAAGCTGGCATTGCGAAGTCGGCCGCCCCGTCATTTAGCTCAGCCCGCGAGCGGTTGCTTAGTCCACCATGATTGGCGAACATGGGATCATGTCAGATAAATTTGTAAATATTCATGAAGCCAAGACCCGCCTCTACCAACCATCGCCCGCAGCAAAAAACACAGCGTGCATTTCCTCGCATCGTAACCGGACATGACTCCAGGTCGAAATGATCCTTGCCCCTGCGGAAGCGGCAAGAAGTACAAACACTGTTGTTTGCGCGCGGCGATCAGTTCCTCCGACTCATCGGAAGTGCTCGCTTGGCGGCGGGTGCGGCGTGCGCTGGACGAATTTGCCATGGCAACCACGATGCTCGCTTTTGTGGCCGAAACGTACGGCCCTGACGCGCTTGAAGAGGCCTGGGAGGAATTCTCCAGCGCGGAGGAACCTTTTGATCCCGAGACCCCACACATTCAGATCTTCATGCCATGGTTCTTTCATCGCTGGTCACCGGATCCTTACAGCACCGAGGTAGCGGACACCGCGCTTCACGAGCGCAGTCCGACCGCAATTTTTCTCGAACGCAGAGGTGCACGGCTGGAGCCGGTGATACGACGATACCTGGAGTCATGCCTTAAGGCCCCTTTCAGTTTCCACGAGATTCTGCGCTGCGATCCCGGGCACGGGTTTCAGGCCCGTGATCTTTTCACGGGCGAGGAACACGCGGTCCTCGAACGGTCGGCAACCCAGGGCATGCAACCGGGCGATATCGTATTCGGCCAGCTGGTCACGGCGGAGGGCATCACGGTACTCGAGGCCTCCTCACTTTGCTTTATCCCGCCGATCTACAAGATCGAGCTCATCGATTTTCGCAACAAATTGCTGCGCGGCAAGCCCCGTTTCACCGCTGCAAATCTTTGTGACTGGGACTTGGAGCTCATCGAGCGTTATTTGGACATCATGGACAAGGTGCTAAATCCGCAGCTCCCGAGGCTTCACAACACTGATGGCGAGCCGCTGGAGATGCACCGCCTCGTGTTCGATATCGATTCGCCCGAGAAAGTACTCGATGCGCTCAAGTCGCTCGATTCAGGCCGCTCCGAGGAGGAACTGATCGCCGCCACAGAGCGCACAGCACGCGGTGCATTCAAGAGCGTGCAATTCAACTGGACCAAGGCAGGCAATCAACTGCACAAGGATTGGTCCACCACGATTGTCGGCCACGTTGAGATCAAGGGGCGGCGGCTGGTAGCCGAAGTCAATTCCGCGAATCGGGCGCAGGAATTCATGACCCTGGTCGAGGAGCGCTTGGGAGGTGAAGCACGGCTGCGCGCTGACCGCATCCAGTCGGTCGAAAAAATGTTGGCCGAGCGCAAGCGCGCTGGCCAAGACGACTCTCTCCGGGCGGCGGAATCCGTAGCGCTCGCGCAACACCCTGAGGTGCAGGCCCGGGTACAACAGATGATGGCTGAGCACTTTGAGCGCTGGGTGACCGAGACGATTCCAGCGCTCAACGGGCAAACGCCGCTCGAGGCAGTGCGCGATCCGGACGGCCGCGAGAAAGTCATGGCGCTCGTCATCGAGGCAGAACGCGGTGCGCGCCGAATGAACCCCCCTGTGGATCCAGTCACCCTGCGCCGGGTCCGAGAACGGTTGGGGTTCACTAACGATTGAGAAGCCCCTGCGCTGCCTTGGAGATCTCACTCGCAATAGCCTGTAGCGTGTTTCCCGGGGCGGTCCAACGCAGCCCAATTTGCCCTTGTAATGGCGGTCCTTGCCATTTTATGGCTGAAGAGGTTTAAAGGTGATTCTGGAGGGCTTCGATGCCGAGCATGAATATTTCCCTGCCGGAATCGCTCAAGGAATTCGTCGATGGGCATATCGCGGCCGGGCGCTATAGCAGTGCCGGCGAGTAGATGCGCGAGTTCATTCGCGCCGATGAGAAGCGCAAGGCCGACGAGCGTCTAGAGACGCCGCTCCTCGAGGGACTGCAGAGCGCCGAAACGGAATTGACCCCAGCCGATTGGAGCGCAATTCTCCAGGAGGCCATCGCACAGGTGAAGGCATCGACGACCAGCGCGCTGATGCCTCGCGTTTTCAAACGGTCAGACGCGTGAGGGTGATTTGATTCTCTAAGATTTGGCGAGGCGGCGGTAGGCAACTATCGCTGCGCCGGGTGTTAGTTCCCCCCGCGCCACGGCCTCTTCGATGCTTGCATACGCTTTGCCGTGGACCGACCAATAAGGATCATCGGGTGTCGCCGTGTGCGGATTCTCGGAACCTAGAAATTTAATCCCGGTCACCGTGGGGTTGTTCTTGAAGATTTCCTTAAGATGCCGATCGACCTGAATCGTATAGTCGCTCGAAAAATCTCGCGTCACACTGACATCGCCGGCAGTCGTTTGCACGACCAATCCACCAACCTCGGTAAAGAGTTCGAGAATCTGCTCAAGCGCCTGGCGTGTTGCCGCATCGATTGCCCCAAGACTGGGTCCCGTGAGCATGATCTGCCAAGGACGTTCACGTGGTGCCTCGCTCGCGTCTTTCGGTATTTGAGTCATAAGTCCTTGCCTAACTGCGTAATGCAATCCATAAGCTTGCGTTCCGATAGGCCGCTAAATTGGCCGCGCAGCATACTGGAAAGTTTAGGCAGTGGAATGCCGAGCCGCGCTGCCGCTTTGATGCGAGTCAACCCCTGCTCATCCAAGATCTCGCTGATTTTGCTGACGAGTTGAGCTTTGATGAGCAAGCTGCCGGCCGCCGCGCGGCCGAGATCGGCGTAGATGTTGCTGCTACCGATTTCGTAATCAGGTTTGAAGTCTTTGCGGCTTTTTCGGTGATTCACGTTTCATTTCCTCCGAAAGGCCCTTACTCTCGGCCACTCCAGCGCTCCGTGCTCGCCGCTGCCACTACTGCTGCGCGATAGGTAGATCATAAAATGTGAACGTCGCCTCGTCTCCCTCGATATCGACCTCAAGCACCTGGTTGATGGGTTCGCCGTAGATAGCGAGCTGCTCAAGAGCGCTCTGAAACAGCCGCTGTTGCATCTCGCCATCGACGTTCGGAATGAGTATCACAAGTCCCGCATGCAGCGGCTCAGTCGCGTAGAGTTTGCGAAAATCGGCGGCATTGCTCGTGACCAGAACGAAATCTCGCTCGCGTGCGTAATGCATGACGTTCCAGTCCTTCCACCCTGCCTGCCCACATGAGCCACGTGATGCGCTTCGTGGCCCGCTTCGCCGGCGACGGTCACCAACTCAACGCTGAGGCACTCATCGATCAGGAATCTCACGATACCTTTGTGCTGCTGGCAAGCGGTGCGCGGACACGTCGCAAGGGCGGACGATCCCGCCAGGGCTGCTTTCGCGGCCGCCCGCGCAGTGGGTAAGCCTGTGCGTATGCCGGTGCCAGACGGATCATCTCGGGCGTCAGCCGCGGGTAGGCCTTGAGGATCTCAGCCTCCGTCGAGCCCTGCTCCACCAGCGTCGCAATTAAGTGCACGGGCACACGGGTGCCGCGAAACGCTGGTTCGCCGCCGAGGATCTCCGGATCACTCGCGGCCAGGGAGCGGGCGCGCCGCAACGCCCGCAGCGAGGCCGCCAACTCGCGCCGCGGCTCACGCAAATCAATCTTGACCAGTCCGTCATCGAGCGAAAGCACTTTGCGCGAAGAAGCCGCGAGTGCATCAAACACGAGACGCCGCAGCTCGGGAAAAAAGCGACTCGCCAGCCGTTGTTCGAGGGCGAGCGCCAGCAGTGCGCGGCCATCCAGTAAGCGAATGGCATCGGTCGCACTCCCACGGAGGGTGGTCGGTACCAGGTTCTTGTCGATTGCATTATTCACCGCTTTGAGCGAAAGCCGCGTCAAGACAGCCGCTTCCGTGGGCGTGAACAGAGCATCATCGGATGTACGCATGCAGCACCTGTAAATATTCTCTACCTAGAGATTATATATGATGCCAAGGCGCACGGCCAGAGTGCGCGCGCCTCCTCAGGTCCTCCGTATTAAAGAAGAAACTCATCTACAATCAATTAGTTGTGACGACAGCGGTGCGCGCCCGGAGAAACCACTATGTTTCAACGGTTGCGCACTGATCCCTCTAGGCGCCCGACAGCCACTTTTGGATCTGACATTCAAAGGAAATCAAAAACGCTCTAGTTACGATCACCGCCAATTATCGTGGGGGATCGGCGTTGCGACGGATTCGAGCCCTCTATCTTTCCTCGAGCATTTTGTGGCTCACGATGTGTCCGCGACCGCTATCGTTCAGTGAATGCGTCGGTGACCAGCCGGGGTTTACCTGCGCAGGCCTCGGGCGGTTACAATAGGATTCAGCAGCAAATCAGACACAAACGATGAGCAATCCCATTCGAATTCTTGTTGTGGATGATCATCCGATTCTCCGACAGGGTCTTTCTGCGCTTCTGGCGAACGAACCGGATATGTCGTTGATGGGAGAGGCATCCAATGGGCGGGAGGCGATTGAGTTGTTTCGATCGTTACGACCCGACATAACGCTTCTCGATGTTCAAATGCCTGAGTTGGGGGGGATTGAGGCGCTCACAGTAATTCGCCACGAGTTTCCAGCGGCTCGAATTATCATCCTGACTACCTATGCCGGTGATGCGCTCGCGCAGCGCGCCCTCAAGGCGGGCGCGCAAGGATACATTCTAAAGGGATTGCTCAGAAAGGATTTACTCGACACGATTCGCGCGGTGCATCGGGGGCTTAAGAAAGTCAGCCCCGACGTCGCGACTCAATTGGCGCATCATACAGCTGACGATGGCCTCTCGGATCGAGAGATCGAAGTACTTCAGCTTATTGCAACCGGGAAATCTAATAAGCGCATCGCCAATCACCTCTCAATCACTGAGGAAACAGTCAAGGGACATGTGAGAAGCATATTAGGGAAATTGGGCGCGACCGATCGCACGCACGCCGTAACCCTAGGACTGACCCGCGGCATTTTTCAGTTGCACCCCTAATTGGGGAGTGATTCACGCCTTTTTACCGGCGGCAATTAGAACCGCGGTCCTATAGAAATTCATTGCTAGCACGAAACGGCAAAGGATTCATCCCTCTTTCGAACTGCCTCGTGTCACCTCTAACCCGCGTGACTCAACACGCCTCCGGCCGATAATGGCAGGCACACCTGAACATCTCGCGATTTGCTTGGGATAAGCAAGACGTTGCTGACAAAAGGAGCTTGAGTCATGGAAACCACAGCGAGCGAACAGTCTCTGTTTACGGGGTCTTTGGCACAAGCTGGACTGCCCGCATTGAGCCCCAAGGTCATACGAATCCTGGCTGTCGATGATCACCCGGTGTTTCGGGCAGGGCTCTCATCACTGGTCGCCAACGAGCGCGATATGCAGATCGTTGGTGAAGCCGCCGACGGTCGAGAGGCGATCGCTCAATATCACGCATTGCGTCCGGATGTAATTTTACTAGATCTTCAGATGCCGGAAGTGAATGGCATCGAGGTCATCGAAGCGATTCGTAAGCGCTACCTCTCAGCCCGCATCATCGTGCTAACCACTTACGCCGGCGACGTATTGGCGCAAAGAGCGCTGAAGGCCGGTGCGCAGGGCTATGTCTTGAAAGGCATGATCAGAAAAGATTTGCTGGATACCATTCGCGCAGTCTACAAAGGACTCAAGCGGATTCACTCAGAGGTCGCTGCGCAACTCGCCAATCATCTCGGCGATGAGGTGGTGTCCGATCGTGAGGTCGAAGTTCTTAGGCTTGTGGCGCGCGGCAATTCAAATAAGCGCGTTGCGGCGTTCCTGTCGATCTCCGAAGAAACAGCCAAGGGGCATGTAAAAAGCCTTCTGGCAAAACTAGGTGCGACCGACCGCACGCACGCCGTCACGCTCGGATTGATGCGCGGAATCTTTTTTTTGTGACTCGCCTCCTCCGCCGTCGCTGGATATTCGTAGCGTCCACACCGCGGACGGTTTGTAAAGCCTCGGGCTGGGTGTTGTGAAAGTCCCCCAGAGAGGGATTTTCAACATGACCGGCCCTACTACTCTCTCATCGAGGGCGATGTGCAACGACTATTCTCAACGTTTCCTAACGGCTGGCCGGGCCGAGCACTCCTGCTCCTGCGACTGGTAGCCGCCGCGCCCCTTCTGCGGCAGTCGGTTGCGTTCATCTGCGGCTTCAATCATTCCTCGGTTCTCGCAATTGAACTCCTTGCGCTCGCATCGGCGGTTCTTCTCGCGTTGGGATTCTGTACGCCATTGGCCGCGCTTTTGCTGGTGGCACAGGAAGGATGGCTCGCTTTCCATGCCGGCATACTTTTCGGAGAGCATTCCCTATTGGCGGCCATCGGGATCAGCCTCGCCATGCTAGGTCCGGGTGCGTGGTCGATCGACGCGCACCTCTTTGGCAGAAAGAGAATTGATTTTAAATCCGACGCGGACTGATTTCCTTGCGCCAGCCGACGCGTATCCGGCCGAGACAAGACCGCATTCCCCGAATTGGGTGTTCGAGTGACCCACGATTGGGTCGTTACGGGCGGAGCGAACATGGCGCAAGGTCTGACAACGAGACTGTTCTCGGGACCTGCCAGTAGAACCGAACCTTAATATCAGGAGCGTGCCGTGTTTCAAGCAAGAATCGTGTCTTCTCTGTTCGTCAGTGTTGCATTTGCGCTGACGATAATGACCCCCGTTGTGGCTGTTGCGCAGTCGACGCCAGAGGTCGTTAAGAATATCGTATTGGTGCACGGCGCGTTCGCTGACGGTACGAGTTGGTCGAAAGTCATTCCACTCCTCGAGGCCGACGGCTATCACGTGGTGGCGGTGCAGAATCCGCTGACCTCGTTGGCGGATGATGTGGCCGCAACGAAACGCGCAATCGCTTTGCAAGATGGTCCTGTCATTCTGGTGGGTCACTCCTGGGGCGGCGCCGTCATTACTCAAGCCGGGAATGATCCGAAGGTCGCGGGCCTTGTTTACGTCGCCGCCTACGCGCCCGATGTCGGCGAGTCTGCGAACGACGCGAGCACGCCGTACGGCCTCACGGAAGGCCA
>Ga0302315_10003525_pt1 | contig 14049 bp, 6 predicted proteins | sample III_Palsa_N3_1_FD_200532 | JGI IMG/M metagenome (GOLD analysis project Ga0302315, IMG submission 200532) | Peat permafrost microbial communities from Stordalen Mire near Abisko, Sweden - III_Palsa_N3_1 | ecosystem: Environmental > Terrestrial > Soil > Palsa > Peat permafrost | place: Sweden... | reverse complement strand
CCGACAATATCCTGGAGGTTAAGAGCAACCGGACGGTGACGCCCAACGAAAACTACCAGGCAGTTGAAGACATTTTGACATCAAAAATAGCCCTTGATAAGGCCTATAAACCCAAAATATCGCTGGACGACCCCATATCGCGGCAAATACAGGCGGTGTTTGAAAAATTGGACTATAGCGATACCGACACCGATTTTTACATCCAATATTATCTCCCTTTTTACAAACAGCTTTATGCGGAAAATAAGCTGGAGCCTTTTATTTTCCGAATTTTCTCGAGCGTCAATATTCCCCTTATTCAGGAATACACAAAGAAAAACAAAAAAGAACTGGAGGCATGTTCTGCCGAAGCGGGCGTCTATTTCGACCTGGTGCGCCAAACAAGGGAGTTGTTTTATAAAAAGCGGGCCGGATACACTGAAAAATACTTGTTCGAGGACGGCAAGCTCGCCGGGAAAGGGACGCTGGCTAATAACGGCAAGATACTCACGGGCAATTGGACTACCTATTACCCGGCAGGCAATTTGGGCGGAAGGGGCCAGTACAACCCGGCCGGCGAAAAGGACGGGCAATGGGTTTATTATTATTTTGATGGTTCGATAAAAGCAAAGGAACATTTTGTAAACGGCAAGCTGCAGGGCGAACAGTTATTTTACTTCGAAAATGGTAACCTGTCGTCCCGCGAATATGATACCAACGATAAAGCCGACGGATTGGCAACCGCGTACTATTATGCAGGCAATGTAAGGTCGGTTACAAACTATAAGCAGGGCAAAAAAGATGGCGCCGAAAAGGACTACTATTCAAATGGCGCGCTGCTTTCCGAGACCTTCTATGTAAACGGGCAGCTTTCGGGGGCTGATCGCGGGTATTATAAAAGCGGCCAGCTGAAAAGTACCGAACAATATGTAGGTGATAAAGCCGAGGGCCCGTATAAGTCGTATCACGAAAACGGCGTGCTGGCTTCTGAAGGCCAGCTCAGCAAAGACAAAAATACCGGCGAATGGAAGTTCTACTATCCCTCGGGAAAAATAAAGGATAAGCACAGCTTTGTTAACGACGAGGAAGAAGGCCCTCACGCTGAATATTTTGAGAACGGCCGGGTGTCCTACGCCTGTACCGTCAAAAAAGGAAAAATAGACGGTGAGGCAAACTATTTTTATGAAGACGGAAAGCCCCTTGAAAAGTATATCTACCAAAACGGCATCATAAAATCGGCAAAATTTATCGATACCTTGGGGCACGAGACCAATATAACAACTGCAAGAGACAGCGGCGTAGAGCTCTCAGCCCACAGTATGAACGGCTTTAGACGCTCACACGGTTTTTTTGACGCGAAAGGGGAATTATCCGGACCCGACACCTTATTTTATCCATCAGGAAAAATTGAAGAGATAAACACCTATAAGGATGGCGAGTTAAACGGAAGCTCCATCAGCTGGTATCGTAATGGCGTAAAAAAATCGGAAGTGAATATGACCGACGGTAAGGAAGACGGCTACCTCACCACCTGGTACCCCAACGGAAAATTAGAAGCAGAAGGTTGGATGAAAAATGGCGAATACCATGGCGAATGGCTGTTTTATGACGAGCCCGGGCGTTTGACAGGCAAATCAAACTACCTCGACGGCGATCTGGATGGTTACAAGGAAACTTATAACCCCGACGGCAGAATAACCACCGAAGAAAAGTATCATCGCGGATGGTTGGAAAAATTGGTACAATTTGATTCGCTCCGCAGCGTTATACACGTTGATTCATTTCCCAAAGCCAGCGGTGTGTACACATTGATCTACCCGGGTGGAAAGGTGATGACTCGCGCGTCTTATATAAACGGCGATTTTGAAGGGCCGTACCAGACCTTTTATTTTGACGGGAGCGTTGAAGACAGCTACAACTATAAGAAAGGGATGCTCGACAGCATATACACAAGTTATTATTACGGGCGCAAAAAAAGTGAAGAGGGGATGTATAGCCACGGTAACAGAACCGGTACCTGGAAATACTATAACGAGGATGGAATTATTGATATGACCTCGCAGTACCGGGACGATGAATTGAACGGCGAAAGAACCTATTATTTTGAAAATGGTGTAAAAAATTATGTAGCTGAATACAAGGACGGCGAGTCGGACGGTACCGATAAACGGTTCGAACTGGACGGTTCAGTCGCTTACCAGGTGACCTTCCGGGACGGTAAGGCCGTTGCTTATACCTATTTTGGAAAAGACGGCCGCCTGGTAAGTCCTATAAGCCTGTTGCCGGGGGACCGTACAGTAAAAGCGTTATTTCCGAATGGCAAAGTTGCCCGGGAATGTCAATACAGCGATGGCGTGAAAACCGGGCTCGATTTGGTGTATTTCAATAATGGCCAGTTACGTTTCTCCGACTCAACCAGCTACGGAATTTCAACCGGCGTCGAAAAGGAATTTTATCCCGACGGAAAACCAAGATCGTTATACCATTATTTGAATGACAATTACAACGGCATTTGCACCGATTATAACGAAAACGGCCTGGCAAAAAAAGAGGCCGCGTACGATAATGGCGTACTGCAGGGCCCCACTAAATATTACAACAAAAACGGAAAACCCACCAAAATATATTGGTATTATTACGGTAAACTTATATCTGTAAAAAATGAATAAACTGTTGTGTTTGAATGTGCTGTTAGGCTTGTGTTTATCATTTACTATCCTGCGCGCCCAAAATATCGATTCGCTGCGTAAGCAGTTTCCCAATGAAAAGGCCGTAGCATTAAACCGGTCGATTGAATATAACATCTCCCTGAAAGATGGGGCGCCGTACGTGGAAAGCCGCGAGTTGCAGCAAACCGAGTACCTGTCCGACGCTGCAACTACTTATATGGGGAAATCCAGCTTCTCGCACAGCGATTTCCAGCAGGTGATCAACTACGAGGCTTATACCCTAACGCCTGATAACCGGAAACTTAAAGTTACCGACTTTAAAACCAGCACCGATAAGGAAAGCTTTGTATTTTATGACGACGTAAAAGAAACTACTTTCTTCTTCCCCTCCGTCGAGCCAGGCGCCATCGGTACGCTCGACGTGTCGTATGTGAACAAAGACCCGCATCTTTTGAGTCCGTTTTATTTTACAGATTATATCCCCTCCATAAAAAGCGAGCTAAAGCTTACGGTAGATAAAAATGTATCATTAAAATATGAACTGATGGGGCAGGACACCAGCAACATCGTTGTAAACATTGACACAAAACATCATAATAAGATATATACCTTCACCTACCGCAACTGCCCATCAGATAAGAGCTACAGCGATGCCCCGGAGTTCGCATGGTATACGCCGCACGTGATTGTTTATATCGACAGCTACAAAGATGACAAGGGCAATACTGTTCCGTATCTATCCAACGAAAATGACCTGTACCGGCTCAGCTACAGCTATATCAAAGATGTAAATACAAAAGTCGACCCTGAATTAAAACACATCGTCGATTCGTTAACGGTTAGTTGCACCACGCAGGAATGTAAAGCCCGGAACATTTATGCCTGGGTGCAGCACAACATCAAATATGTTGCTTTTGAGGATGGCATGGGTGGCTTTGTTCCGCGTGATGCAGGCCTGGTATGCAGCAGGCGTTTTGGCGATTGCAAGGACATGGCAAGCATCCTCACCGAGATGCTGAACATAGCGGGGGTGAAAGCCTACTTTACCTGGTTAGGCACACGCGACCTGCCCTATACCTTTAGCCACACGCCACTGCCCTTGGTGAGTAACCACATGATCTGTACCATCAATATCGACGGCAAATACATCTTCCTTGATGGCACCGACCCTACCTGCGTGTTCGGAATGGCGCCTTATCCCATCCAGGATAAAGAAGTAATGCTGGCCATCAGTGATAAGGAGTTTAAAATACTTAAAGTGCCGGTGGCCGGTGAGGACAAAAATGTGCTTACCGACACCACCTGGCTGGAGTTGACTCCCGACGGGATAAAAGGTAAAGTAAAGAAAACCATGACAGGGTACTTCGCCACGTATATGTATGCCAAGCTCCTGTACTTCGACAAAAATAATATGGACGAAGATATGAAGGATGAGTTTGAGCGCGGATCGAATAAATTCAAGCTCGATACTTTTTACTTTGACAAAGGCCGGCCGGGCGACCAGATAGCCTTATATGCCGGTTTTAACCTGCCCGACTATGCAAAAAAGATTGGTAATGAGTACTACCTTAACCTCAACCTCTTCAAGTTTTTTGTAAACGAACGCATCGACTACCCGGCCCGGAAAGTTCCGGTGGCGCACGATTTTTACTATAAGAAAAAATTTGTCACCGTATTAAAAGTTCCCGAAGGGTTTAAGGTGTCGTACCTGCCGCAAAGCAAATCTTACTACAACAAAGTCTGGGGTTTCGATATCAAGTACCAGCAAACCGGAAACCAGGTGATCATGACACAGGAATTTGATAACGATAAACTCATGTTAACCAGCGACCAGTTTGCCGGCTGGAATACGGTGCTGCAAAATTTATTTCCGCTTTACAAAGAAACCCTCAGCCTCGAAAAAAACTAAAACGCATGAAAAGACTTATTCTTTCGCTCGCCGCCGCCATTGTGGCAATCAATTCCACTTACGCCCAAACCGCTCCAATCGAAAAGGAGGTCTGGAGCGACAAGCCGGTTATTTCGGCCATCGATGGCAAATACAGCAAGGAAGCAGCCGTGGTATTGTTTGACAAGCGCAGGATAGTGTTTACGGACGAAAAAAAGGACGAGGTTACCGAATATTACACCCTGCACCGTTTGGTTCACATCATTGATGACCGGGGCATCGAAGGTTTCAATAAAATTTACCTCGGTATAAGCGACAACGCCGACATCGTTGATGTTAAGGCCCGCACGATTCTGACCAATGGCAAAACAATCGAGTTAGATAAAAACAACATCAAAGACATCACCGATAAAGAAGGCGATACCTACAAAATATTTGCAATGGATGGCCTCGAAAAAGGCTGTGAAGTAGAATATTACTATACCATAAAACGCTCCACTTCGTATTTTGGCCGCGAACCGTTACAGGAAACGATTCCTATACTTGAAACTTCGTTCCAGCTCATCTCTCCCAGCCGGTTAAAGTTCGAGATCAAACCCTATAATTGCGCTGCCTTAGCCACCGATACGGTAATCGGCGACAAGCGTATCGCGCAATGCACCACAAAAGGGAGCGAGGGCGCACAGGAAGAAAAGTATGCTTACCAGGATGCAAATCTGAAACGGATTGAGTACAAATTGTCATACAACATGTCTGGAAGCACGGGCGAACGCCTTTTTACCTGGAACGGATTGGCCAAACGGATATTTGATATTTATACGTTTTACACCGAAAAGGAGACCAAAGCCGTAGCTGCATTGGTTCAGCAAAATGGCTGGGATAAACTGGGCAACGAAACAGCGAAGATCACCACGGTTGAAAACTATATCAAGAAAACCTTTTCCTACGATGAGCAGATCAAGAGCGAGGACGGCAATACGCTGGGAAATATCCTGCAAAATAAAAATACCGGTACTGTGGGCATTGTGCGCCTGTACAGCGCGATTTTTCAAAACCTGGGTGTTAGCTACCAGTTTGTACTAACCGGGGACAGGTCAAAGTTTTATATCGACAAGAGCTTTGAGAACTGGGACAATTGTGATTACCCGGTTTTATATTTTCCGGCCGAAGGTAAATTTATGGCGCCTACCAGGCCCGATTACCGGTATCCATGGATCATGCCCTTGTGGGGAGAAACTAATGGGCTGTATTGTAAAAGTACTTCGCTCGGATCACTGTCAACGGCAATTGCCGAAGTGAAAAAGATCCCTCTCGAAGATTATACCAAATCATTTGAAGATATCGACTCGAGATTGGAATTGAACAGCACCCAGGACTCCTTAACCATCGATGAAAAGCAGATTTATGCCGGTTATGCTGCTACAGGTTACAGGACGGCATTTCATTTTTCAAATGACCAGCAAAAAAAGGATATGATCAAGGAACTGACAAAGATGTTTGCCAGCTCCGAAAATATCCTTTCTTCGGAGGTTTTAAACGAGCCGCTCGAGCAATCCGATCAGCCGCTGGTACTGCATACCGTCACAAGGTCGGGCGAATTGATCGAGCAGGCCGGAAATAAGTTGCTTTTAAAAATAGGAATGGCCATCGGCCCGCAGGTGGAGATGTACCAGGAAAAACCGCGGCAGGAAGGAGTTGATATGGATTTCCCGCATATTGAGGAACGAAAGATCGATTTCGTCATCCCCGCGGGGTATAGCATCAGCAATCCCAACGACTTAAAGATCAGCGAGGTTTATAAAGACAAAGAGAGTGGAGAACTTACAATGGGATTTGTCTCTGACTATGAGGTGAAAGGCAATATACTGTCGGTTCACATTATGGAGCAATACCGCAGGGCGACGTATCCGCTTAGCCAGTTTTTACAATTCCAGAAAATAATAAATGCTTCCGCCGATTTTAACAAGATCGTGCTCGTGCTGGAGAAGAAAAGCTCTTGAGTCTTAAGTCTTAAGTCGAAAGTCGAAAGTCGAAAGTCGAAAGTCGAAAGTCGAAAGTCGAAAGTCGAAAGTCGAAAGTCGAAAGTCGAAAGTCGAAAGTCGAAAGTCGAAAGTCGAAAAAGCACCAATCCCAATAGCGACCGGGATGACTTAGGACTTAGGACTATAGTCCCGATAGCTATCGGGATTCGACTTAATTAACCGCCGCTACCGCTTTATTAAATGCAGCATCATCGTCGTTCATCACCTCAAAATAGGCGTCGTCGCCCCATTTAAACCGGGCTGCGGATGCTTTAAGCAGGGATTTAATAACGGGTTTTGATATTAAAAGATCGTGGGAATCCATTTCCCTGATGGTGCGCGAAGCATAGACGATAAAGCGATCAAATTCGGTGTCATCCACATTATATTGCTGCTCAAATGCGCCTGCTGATTTGTACCTGTTTAGCAACGGCTCCATGTGGTCGACCACGTAAGCCGTGAAAAGCTGCTGCTCACCCAGTTCCTGTATAATTTGTGTGTTTTCGCTGGAATCGGCCGGGACAAAAATATCCGGCATAATACCCCCGCCGCTGAAAACCTTTCGGCCGGCTGACGTGTGATAAGGCGAGGCGGTTTTAAAAATGCTGTCATTAAGATTGTTTTGTGCCGAAAACAGCTGACCCTTGCGCATCCGTTCGGCTAACTCGTTGTGATAGCTGTCGGGGCCTTCTTTATAAGATTTTTGTATCGATCGCCCCGACGGTGTATAATACCTGGCAACCGTGAGGTTAACGGCCGAGCCATCACCAAATGGAAATTGCTGCTGCACCAGGCCTTTTCCAAACGAGCGCCTGCCGACAATCACCGCGCGGTCGAGATCCTGCAAAGCGCCGGCTAATATCTCGCTTGCAGAGGCAGAGTACTCATCAATCAAAACAGCGAGCTTCCCATCCTTGAATACCCCCGAGTCGGTCGCAAAATAATCCCGGCGTTCTTCGTGCGCGCCTTTTGTGTAAACAATGAGTTTATCTTTGGCTAAAAATTCATCGGCCAGCGACGTTGCCGCAACCAGGTATCCGCCGCCGTTGCCCCTTAAGTCGAGCACGAGTTTTTTTAGCCCCTGGCTTTTCAGGCTGGCAAACGCTGTTTTAAAGTCGCCGTCAGTTGTTAGCGCAAACTTGCTGATCTTAATATAACCCACACCGGGTGTCGCCATATAGGCGGCGTCAATACTGCCAAGGTCGACATGCCCCCGTTTAATATTATACTGCTTAACCTTATGGTCAGGCAATAAAACCGAAAGCGATACTTGACTGAGGGTGTCGCCCCGTAAAGCATTATCAACCCGCTGCGTGGTAAGGTGGGTCCCTGAAAATTTCTTTTGGTTTACAGCGATAACTTTGTCGCCGGCAGCCAGGCCGGCCGCGGCAGAAGGCCCTCCCGGATAAACCTGTGTCACCACCAGCGTATCCCTAAGCAGTTGATATTCCAGCCCCACGCCAACAAAGCTGCCGTCGAGGCTTTCGTTGATGGATTGCGCGCGCTCTGGTTGTAAATAAAGCGAATGAGGGTCGAGGTTTTGGAGCAGGTTGTTCACCGCAACGCCTTCGAGGCTATCCGCGTTAACCGTGTCGACGTAATTGTCCTTTACGAGCCTTAAAACTTTTGAAATTTTGTCGCTATGACCGAGGGAAAAGCTAAAATTCTGGTCGGTGGAATTGTTTTCACTAATAAAGACGCCGATCCCGATACCTATTACGATCAATAATGTCGACCTGAAAACAATCCCCGCAGCTCTCTTCATATTACGCTCTCTTTTACAAATTTACGTTTTTGTGTGAAATGCCCAACCCCTTAGAGCCTGATTTCATCAAAAGTTTAAATTACCAAAAAATAATGACATTATTTATAGTACGTTTTACTTATTTGGTAAAAAGCCGGTTATTAAATCTATCAACATTTTTACCGAATTTTGCCCGCAAATTCATCTCCGTACATGGATAGGACGACCGAAAAGGATTCCCGTTACAACGATCTCGAAAAAATGTCGTTAAGGGATATCCTTCAAAATATAAATAAGGAAGATCAAACGGTACCGCTTGTAGTGGCCGCCGCTTTACCGCAGATAGAAGCGCTGGCAGCCGTTACCGCCGCCAGGATGAAAAATGGCGGCCGGCTGTTTTATATCGGCGCCGGTACCAGCGGCCGGTTAGGTATTGTTGACGCTTCGGAATGCCCGCCAACATTTGGTGTGCCCTTTGATTGGGTGGTCGGCATAATAGCGGGAGGCGATGGCGCAATCCGTAGGGCGGTTGAATTTGCCGAGGACGATGTGAACCAGGCCTGGAAGGACCTGCTCGCCTATGACATAAATTCAAATGACGTATTGGTAGGAATTGCTGCTTCGGGCACGACACCATACGTGGTAGGCGGCTTGCAAAAAGCCAACGAGCATGCTGTCACCACCGGATGTATTGTGTGTAACAGCGGTAGCCCGGTGGCCGCAGTCGCCAAATACCCGGTCGAAGTGATAACGGGACCGGAGTTTTTAACCGGGTCAACCCGCATGAAAGCAGGCACCGCTCAAAAGCTGGTATTGAACATGCTCAGTACGAGCGTAATGATACAATTGGGCAGGGTAAAGGGCAATAAAATGGTGGATATGCAGCTCAGTAACAATAAGCTTGTCGACCGTGGCACCCGCATGGTAATGAAGGAGACCGGGCTCGACGAACAAACTGCCGGCAGCCTGCTCAAAAAATACGGCAGTGTGCGAAAGGCTGTTGAGAGTGCGGGTGACCTTACTAAATTAAGAAAAACATAGTCACTTTTACCCTCTTTATCGCCTGCGATAGAGGGTCACCGAGCGAAGCGATGGTGGGGTGAGTCAACCCGGCGGACATTAACGCTAATGCCGGCGAGGGGAATAGCCTAAAGCCGATAAAAAATCCGCCGCTTTTTTTGATTTTGTCGTTAATTAGTTGGTTAATTTGCGGCAAGTATTTTTGATTTACATGGGGCTGGCATCGCCGCACTGATAACACAGGCACCGATGCCCACCCGCACATTTGGAGTTTATAATGCACGAGATAGAACCATACTATAAATGGCGCGACGATTATATTGCTGCGGAGGATCAGTATTCGCCATTTTATGCGACGGAATACAGCGAGTTTGAATACGACAAGCAGGTTTATAATTACCTGCTGCATCCCCAGTGGGATTCTTTTGGCTCAAATACTTTATACCTTAAAGTGTTATATGTCGATTATGACCGCGCCTACGCCATCATCGAATTTATCGGCGAATGGAACGATGCCATCAATAACGACATCATGCTCCTGAAGCGCGAGCTGCTGGATCTGATGGTGGACAGCGGCATTATTCACTTCATACTGATAGGGGAGAACGTACTTAACTTCCATTCCTCCGACGATTGTTATTACGAGGAATGGTTCCAGGATATTGAGGACGGCTGGATTGCCGGCATCAATTTCAGGGAGCATGTGGTCAACGAATTCAAGCGCAACAACATCGATTATTTTATCAATTTCGGCGGCGCCCTGGATGATTTGAGCTGGCGTGCCTTAAAGCCGCTGCAAGTATTTAAAAAAGTGGAAGAGCAGTTGGTGAGAAGATTGGGATAGGAGAGTCGGAAAGTCCGGAAGTCGGAAAGTCGGAAAGTCGGAAAGTCGGAAAGTCGGAAAGTCGGAAAGTCCGGAAGACGGAGCATCAGGTAAGATTGTAGATGGCCGGTATGAAATGAGTTGTAAAGCCATTGTCAATCTTTTTCGAGTTTTTGGTCACGGCTAAACTTTTTCGACTATCTTGCATCTAAATCGCAATTCAATAGTTATTTTTGTATAAATAAATCTAAAAAAGAAAATAGAAAAATGGAAAGTAATAAACCCGATTACGTTTATAACAACGTAATTCAAATAGATGATACGGATTCAACCCGCAAATTCTTAGCAAATGTGTTCATGTGGATGTTTGTGGCATTAGGCATTTCTGCCTTGTGCGCATTTTCATTCCAATCTAACGAGGCTTTAAAGGATTTAATCCGCGACCCCACTACCAATGATGTTACCGGGTTAGGACTCATCGCAATGATTTCACCATTGGCATTTGTTTTACTCATTAGCTTTGGCCTTAACCGGATATCTTATCCGATATTGGGATTATTGTTTGTTGCCTATGCAGCAGTGACTGGCGTAAGCTTAAGTATAATATTGGCAATGTACACGGCCACTTCAGTGTTAAGCGTGTTTTTAACCACGTCGATAGTTTTCGGCATTATGGCCATTGCTGGTTACACCACTAAAACTGATCTTACCAAATTCGGGTCTATATTATTCATGGCCCTGATCGGTATAGTCGTTGCCTCATTGGTGAATATGTTTTTACACAGTTCTGGTTTGCAAATGCTGATCAGCTACATCGGTGTTGCCGTGTTTGTTGGATTAACCGCCTATGACGTACAGAAACTGAAAAACATCGGCGCCGGTTTAACCTATGGCGATGCAACCGCATCAAAAATGGCTTTGATGGGCGGCTTAACGCTTTACCTGGATTTCATTAACCTGTTCCTGATGCTCCTTCGCATTTTCGGCATAAGAAGATAATCGTAACATCCAAGATTTTAAAAAGCCGTCAGTTAACCAATTGACGGCTTTTTGCTTTTTCCATATTTACAAACTGCCATTGCTACTGCAACTGCCACTTCATCGTCCTCCGGCCATGAACCATGAGCTATGAACCATGAACCGCCACTGCCCCTCACAACTCACAACTAACTATTCACCACTCACAACACCATTTGCTTTTTATAACAATATTTAAGATATTTGCAATGCTTATAGCGAAAGACGGAGGGATTGGACCCTGCGAAGTCTTGGCAACCTGTACTTACAAGGTGCCAAATTCTACTTGACCGGCAAACTTGCGGCCAGGAAAGATAAGCGAAAGTCAGTCTATTAGAATCGGACTTTTCGAAATAAGCCAATTAAGATTTGAGATGTGAGATATGAGACAGGTTAAGTTGTGCCTGTTTATCAAATTTTGTTATCAGCGAAAGATTTGAAGAGACGAAACAGGTTGAAAGATGCGAATTCATCTCATATCTCAAATCTAACAATAGGTTATAAAAAAGGGAATGAGCCGGATGCTGCGATTTAATCTCACATCTCACATCTCATATCTAAAAATATGGACATAAGAAACGAACTAAAAAAACGGATCCTCGTCATCGACGGGGCGATGGGCACCATGATCCAGCGGTACCAGCTTACTGAAGATGACTTCAGGGGGGAGCGTTTTGCTGCACATCCGTCGGATTTGAAAGGTAACAATGACCTGCTCAACCTTACCCGGCCGGATGTGATCAAAGCCATACATAAAGAATACCTGGATGCCGGCGCCGATATTATTGAAACCAATACTTTCAGCACCCAGCGCATTTCCCTTGCGGATTACAAAATGGAGGAGCTTGCCTACGAGCTTAGCTACGAAGGAGCCCGTTTGGCCCGCGAGGTGGTGGACGAATACAATAAAACATCTGTCGACAGGCCCCGCTTTGTTGCAGGCGCCCTCGGCCCCACAAACCGTACCGCCTCACTTTCTCCGGATGTAAACGACCCCGGGTATCGGGCCGTTACCTTTGACAGCCTTGGCGAGGCTTATTATGAACAAACCCGCGGCCTGGTGGATGGTGGTGCAGACCTGTTGTTAATTGAAACCATCTTCGATACGTTAAATGCCAAAGCGGCACTATATGCCATCAAACGCTACGAAGCTGAACTAAAGGCCGCATCGGCAGGTCCTGATCCATTCCCGCCGATCATGATCTCGGGAACCATCACCGATGCTTCCGGCCGTACCTTGTCCGGGCAAACCGTTGAGGCATTCTGGAACTCAGTCCGCCACGCCGATCTGTTATCCGTGGGTCTTAATTGTGCCCTCGGTGCAAAAGAGATGAGGCCGCATATTGAGGAGTTATCTGATAAAGCTGATGTATTTATTTCAGCCTATCCAAATGCCGGCCTGCCAAATGAATTTGGTCAATATGACGAAACCGCTCATGAAACCGCTCATTTGGTTGAGGACTTTATGAAAGACGGCCTGGTGAACATCGTAGGCGGTTGTTGCGGCACCACGCCGGATCATATCAGGTGTATCTCCGAAGCAGCTGCAAAATATCAGCCCCGCATAACGGCCGTTGCTGAACCCTGGCTGCGCCTTAGCGGCCTTGAGGCGGTGACCCTAACGCCCGAAACTAATTTTGTAAACATTGGCGAGCGTACCAATATTACAGGTTCGCCAAAATTTTCAAAGCTCATCCTCGCTGAAAACTATGAGGAAGCGTTGTCCGTTGCCCGTCAGCAGGTTGAGGGCGGCGCACAGGTAATCGATATCAACATGGATGAAGGTATGATCGATTCAGAAGCCGTAATGGTAAAGTTTCTTAATCTTGTTGCTTCGGAACCGGATATCTCCAAATTGCCCATCATGGTCGATTCCTCCAAGTGGACGGTTATCGAGGCCGGCTTAAAATGTTTGCAAGGCAAGGGCATCGTCAATTCTATCTCGCTTAAGGAGGGCGAGGAGAAATTCAAGGAGCACGCCCGCAAAATTCTGAACTACGGGGCCGCAACGGTCGTAATGGCTTTTGACGAGGTTGGGCAGGCTGATTCGCTGGAGCGCCGTAAGGAGATCTGTGAACGGGCGTATAACATTCTCGTCAACGAGATCGGTTTCCCCCCGCAGGACATTATCTTCGACCCCAATATTTTAACCGTTGCAACGGGCCTCGAAGAACACAACAACTATGCAGTTGATTTTATTAATGCCACCCGCTGGATAAAACAAAACCTCCCTTATGCAAAGGTGAGCGGCGGCGTAAGCAATATTTCATTTTCCTTCAGGGGCAATAATGTGGTGCGCGAGGCGATGCACTCTGCATTTTTATACCATGCCATTAAAGCAGGCATGGATATGGGCATTGTAAACGCCGGTATGCTGGAGGTTTACGAACAAATTCCAAAGGATCTGCTGGAACTGGTGGAGGATGTGCTGTTGAATCGCCGGCCCGACGCCACCGAGCGTTTGGTGGAGTTTGCGGATACTATTAAAACAAAAGGCAAGGAAATTGTAAAAGACGAGCAATGGCGTAAAGCCCCCGTTGCCGAACGTTTATCGCATTCACTGGTAAAAGGTATCATCGAGTACCTGGACGACGATGTGGAGGAAGCGCGCCAGCAATATGCCAGGCCGCTCGAAGTGATTGAAGGCCCCCTGATGGACGGCATGAACGTGGTGGGCGACTTATTCGGCTCCGGTAAAATGTTCCTGCCGCAGGTGGTAAAATCGGCCCGTGTGATGAAGAAGGCCGTAGCCTACCTGCTGCCCTTTATCGAGCTGGAAAAACAGCGGGTAATCGATGCCGGCGAAGATTCGAGCAACAGCAGGGCCAATGCCGGTAAAATTTTAATGGCCACTGTTAAAGGCGATGTGCACGATATTGGAAAAAACA
>Ga0302315_10003524_pt1 | contig 14054 bp, 14 predicted proteins | sample III_Palsa_N3_1_FD_200532 | JGI IMG/M metagenome (GOLD analysis project Ga0302315, IMG submission 200532) | Peat permafrost microbial communities from Stordalen Mire near Abisko, Sweden - III_Palsa_N3_1 | ecosystem: Environmental > Terrestrial > Soil > Palsa > Peat permafrost | place: Sweden... | reverse complement strand
CCGTGTTCCATGAAGAGCCAGCCGCCGGCACCCAGATGGCTCGGCGCACCGTCGATGATCTTGCGTAGCGCCGACAAACCGTCGCTGTGATCGGTCAAGGCATCCATCGGCTCGAAGCGTAAATCGCCTTGCCTCAGATGGCGGTCGCCGCTGGCGATGTAGGGTGGATTCGATACGATCACATCAAATTGCTGGTATTCCAGCGCAGTGTACCAGTCACTTTGCAGAAAATCGATTTGTGTTCCATGCAGTTCGGCGTTGCGCCCCGCCACCGCCAATGCCGTCTCGCTGTAGTCAAGCGCGCTCACTTTGGCATCCGGACGGGTATGGGCAATGGCGATTGCGATGGCGCCGGAACCAGTGCCCATGTCGAGCACGTTGCCATCAGCAGGCAAATGCTGCAACGCGAGTTCTACCAACAACTCGGTTTCCGGGCGTGGTATCAATACGTCCGGTGTCACTTCAAACGACAAGCCGTAAAATTCGCGGTGGCCGACGATGTAGGCAATCGGCTCGCCATCGATGCGCCGCTGCACCAGTGCCTCCAACTGATTGGCTTCGGCAGCGGTCAATACCCGTTCGGTCTGGGTAATCAATTGCACGCGCGTCAACCCAAGCGCATGGGTGAGCAAAATGCGGTTTTCCAGGTGGCCCAGCAGCGCGTTGCGCAGCCACACGCCGATGCTGATTTCTGCGGGCATCAAGGAAGCCTGGTGTCGTTCATCGACGCGCGCGTCGCACAGCTAGCACGCCGAGAACAATGGCAATGCAGATAAATGCCGTCAGCGACCATTGCGGCATGGAGAGGCCGAGTATCGGGTCGTATTCGGTGGTACAGGTGCCGTTGGCCTTGAACAGGAAGGGCAACAGTTTCGCGGTAGGGAATTTGTTGAGCGAAGTTTCCACCGGATCGATCCCGCACGATACTTCAGGATTGGCCTGGACCCAGATCAACCAGCCTGCCGCACCCATGCCGCCCAGGGCAATCAATGTGCCCAGGGACGCGATGCGACGCGTTGCAGTGGCGGGCAGGAAGGCCGCAATCAGGCAGATTAAGCCGATGGCAGCAAATGCGTAGCGTTGAATGATGCACCAAGGGCAAGGGTACATGTAGCGCGCATATTGAAAATACACGGCGCCGCCCAACAGGGCGAAGCAAGCGAGTGCCGTGGCGAGAAGCCAGAATTTTGGTGATTTCATTTTAGATTGGCAAGTGATAACACTACATTGATTGAGGGCAAACCAAATGGTTCACTATTTTTCAGTTTACTTAACTGGTTCATCTGAGTATTTTGCGAGTCAATAATCGTTACTTAACCCTCCGTCATTCCCGCCTGCGCGGGAATGACGGGGAATGTTTTTACTAAACCTGTTCGATCAAATATTTTTACCCGCAAAGCTGCCCGGACAAGCATTTAATTCAGCTTACTTAACTATCTCCATTCCCATCCGCCAGGGCCGCCAGCAATTCGGCCTGATGCTCGGCTGCCAACGCATTGGTCAATTCTTCCAGATCGCCATCCATGATGAAGTCGAGCTTGTAAAGTGTCAAATTGATGCGGTGGTCGGTCATGCGCCCCTGCGGGAAATTATAGGTACGAATCCGCTCGCTGCGGTCGCCTGAACCGATCAGGGACTTGCGGGTGGCCGCTTCCTTGGCCTGTATCTCGCGTAGCTGGGCATCCTTGATCCGTGCCGCCAGGACTTTCATCGCCTGCGCCTTGTTTTTGTGCTGGCTGCGGTCATCCTGGCATTCGACCACGATACCGGTCGGCAAGTGGGTCAGCCGAACTGCAGAGTCGGTCTTGTTGATATGCTGGCCGCCGGCACCCGAGGCGCGAAACGTATCGATGCGTAGGTCGGCCGGGTTGATGTCGACGTCGCTGACTTCATCGGCTTCCGGCATGATGGCGACCGTGCAGGCCGAAGTATGGATGCGGCCCTGGGTTTCAGTGGTTGGCACCCGTTGCACCCGATGGCCGCCGGACTCGAACTTCAGGCGCGAATAAGCGCCGAAACCGATGATGCGCACGATCACTTCCTTGTACCCGCCGATTTCGGACGGCGATTCGGAAATCATTTCGATCTGCCAGCGATTGCGTTCGGCAAAGCGGGTGTACATGCGCAGCAGGTCACCGGCAAACAAGGCCGCCTCATCACCGCCGGTGCCGGCGCGCACTTCGAGGAAAATATTGCGTTCGTCGTTCGGATCCTTCGGCAACAGCATCTTTTGCAAGTCGATCTCAAGCTGCTCCATGCGTGCCTTGGCGGCAGATATTTCCTCTTGCGCAAATTCCTTCATATCCGGATCGGACAGCATGTCCTGCGCTGTTTTGACGTCATTGCCGGCTTGCGTATAGGTCGCGTACAGGCCGACCAGCGGGCCGAGTTCGGCATGTTCGCGGGTCAGCTTGCGGTAGTTGTCCATATTCGACGTTACGTCGGGTTGTTGCAGCAAACTGGTGAGTTCTTCCAATCGATTGCTCAATTGGTCGAGTTTGGAAAGCATGGAAGGTTTCATTGATTTTCTTTTGTCTTGAATCTGAGAGGGCCGGCTGGCGGCATCTTGGACAGATCGAGGCGTCTTGCGCCATATCGATTGCCTGCAAAGAAAAGGGGAGCGTCGCTAGCGCCTGGTGCGAAATAACTGTGGCAGCAGGGCTGCCAGGCGGGCGCGCTCGTCGCCCTGAGCTTGATGCAGTGCCTGTTGCGGCCCGTGCAGGAACTTGGCGGTCAAGCCGCGCGACAAGGCTTCCAGCACCGCATCGACATTTTCGCCTTTGGCGAGCAATTTGCGCGCACGTTCCAATTCAGCGATGCGCATCGATTCGCCTGATTCATGCAAATCTTGAATAAGAGGCACCACCGAACGGCTATCGATCCAATGCATGAAGGATTGCACCCGGGTTTCGATGATCGCCTCGGCCTGGGCCACTGCCGCCTGGCGATTTTCGACACCGGATTGCACTACCATGCCGAGATCATCCACGGTGTATAAAAACACGTCGTCCAGCCTTGCCACTTCCGCTTCGATATCGCGCGGGACCGCCAGGTCGACCATGAACATCGGTTTATGGCGGCGGGCCTTGACCGCGCTTTCGACCAGGCCCAGCCCGATGATCGGCAGCGTCGATGCGGTACAGGAAATCACGATATCGAACGACGCCAGCTGTTGCGGCAAGTCGGCCAGGCGAATCGCCTTGCCGTTGAAGCGGCGCGCCAGGGTTTCGCCTTTTTCCATGGTGCGGTTGGCGATCGTCAGGGATTTCGGATTTTGCGCGGCAAAATGCGTCGCGCACAATTCGATCATCTCACCGGCACCGATGAACAGGACGTGTTGTTCGGAAATCTTGGCAAAAATCCGTTGTGAAAGCCGGACCGCCGCCGCCGCCATCGACACGCTGCGCGCACCGATTTCGGTGGTGCTGCGCACCTCTTTGGCAACCGCGAAGGTGCGTTGGAACATTTGATGCAAACAGGTGCCCAGTCCGCCGGCTGCTTCCGCCTGCCGGACCGCTTCCTTCATTTGGCCAAGGATTTGCGCTTCGCCCAGCACCATCGAATCGAGGCCGGAGGCGACGCGGAAGGCGTGGCGCACCGCATCGTCTTGCGGCAGGGTATATAGATAAGGCCGTAATTCGGCGTAGGGCATGCCGTGATATTGCGCCAGGAAGTGGGCGGTGGCATCAATCGCCGCATTCAACTTGTTACCGTCGTCAGGCGGCAGGTGGCTGGCAGCGTACAGTTCAGTGCGATTGCAGGTGGAGAGAATCGCTGTTTCCTGGGCAAACCCTGCCAGCGAACCGTTAAACCATGCGCGTGCCGCCGCCACCGCCTGACCTATCTGGTCGGCTGGGAAAGCGACCTTTTCGCGTAGCGAAATAGGTGCGGTGGTATGGTTGACGCCGACGGCGAGCAGTTGCATTGGAGTCGCAAACGGAAACGCAAAGGTAAATAACCGCTCTATTATAGCTTGTTGCTATTTTGCACGAGGGAAGCATGCTCGTGATAGCGGGTATCGCTCTTCAAGAATTGCAAAAAAGAAATAGTTGCTGTTGCAATACCGTCAAGTCGGCGTGAGGAACGCGGGCAAAGTCAGGGTAAATGTCGTGCCAATCTGCTCGGTGCTGGAAAACGAAATGCTGCCGTGATGTCGTTCCACCACGGTTTTGACGAATACCAAGCCGAGCCCGATACCTTCATGCCGAGGCCGGTTGGTGTGATCGAGCCGCTGGAAGCGCTGAAACAGGCGCGGCCGGTCAATCTCTGCAATACCGTAGCCTTGGTCGACAATGTGGCACAGGATCTGTTGGGAAGATTGTTGCAGCCTTAACACGCAACTGATGCGCGTATGTGCCGGACTGTAATTGATTGCATTGGAAATCAGGTTGACCAGGGCGCGGGTCAACAAGCCGCGATCAACCCAGATCGGATATTCGCCGGCCGGGATATCTGCGACCAATTTGATCTGCTTGGCGTTCGCCTGGATCCACATTTCATCGATGGCATCCAGCAGCAAATCCTGCAAATCAATTTCTTCCAGACGGTATTCATGCGATTCGGCACGCGCCAATTGGACAAAATTGTCAGCCAGACCGAGGGTCTTGCGCGAGGCCTTCTCAATGCGCGAAAAGAATTCCGTTTGCGGCAAGGCGGAATCCGCTTCGCTTTGCAGCTCCAGCAAGGCCAGGATCGAGGCTTGCGGCGCCCGCATGTCATGCGACAGGAAGCGCAGCGTTTCGTCGCGGCTGCGTTCTGCCGCGCGGATCGTGGAAATATCGATGATGCTGACGATCCAGCCGATCAATACGTTATCGGCTGAATAACAGGGCGCGCTCTTGACCAGCAGGTCGCGACCCGGTTCGTCGCGTACGCTGATACCGTTTGCCAGCACCTTGGTGTATTTTAGATCAAGTAGCTGTTGCCATTCAAATGGCACCTGACTGCTCTGGTCGATCGGCTCGGGCGCCTGCAGTTTCGCGACCAGATCGAATAGCGAGACCTGGTTCAGATCGGTAATGCCGATCGAAGCGAAGTAGGCGTGGGCATGCCGGTTGGGCAACAGCACATGGCCATCGGTGCGGGTTACCAGGGTGACATCGGGTAAGCTGTTCAAGCTGTCGGAAACGAATTGGCGCAAGTCGCGCACCCGGTGCGCTGCATTTTTCATGGCGGTGATGCGGCGCTCCAGCACGTCTTCGATTTGATCCGGCCTTGATTCATCGCCCGCTTCCGGCAGCAAATGCGGTTCCTGGTCCAGTCGGATGAATTCTTGCCCGAGATACGTAATGGCGGCTTCCAGGCGGCGCCAGCTCCATAGCGGGTAAGACAAGACAACCACGATCAATGCCGCCCTCGGGGCGATCCACAAACCGGCGTACAAGCTCAGGTAGCTGGCGACCACCGTTGTGACCAGCAAGCTGACGCTGACCAGCAAGGCCATGCGCGGCGAAAGCCACATATAGCCAATCATCGCCAGCAATACCGGCACGGCGCTAAACAGCGCGGTTTGCCACGGCAGCGCGATTTTGATCGATTTGTGATCGAGCAGGCTGGCCAGGATATTGGCATGAATCTCGACCCCGGACATCGCCCCGGAGCTGCCGGAGACCGGGGTCGGATAGGCATCCGACAAGCCGAGCCCCGTGGCGCCGACCAGCACGATCTTGCCCTTGAAAAACGCGCCGGGAACTTCGCCGCGCAATACCGAAACGTAGGGTACCGTTTGAAAATGCCCATTGTTGCCGGCGTACGGAATATGCATGCGGTCGATGTGCTGCCAGTTCGATAATGCGGCGTTGCTGGCTTCCTGGTCGGTCACCGGCAAGGTGATGTGCGTGGCCGGCGAGGTTTGCCTGCTTGACTCCAGCAAGGCTAGCGAGAATTGCGGCCATTCGAGGCCATTTTGACCGGCGAGCAGGAATACGCTGCGCACCACGCCGTCTTCATCGTGCTGCATGTTGATATGCCCCAAGCCGCTGGCGGCGTTGGCAAAATCGGCAATTGGCAGGGTCGCCGTCATGCCGGCGCCGTTATCGCTCATGACCACCGGCAGCACCACGCGCTCGTTGCGCTGTATGGCCTCGGTCAGCGCGGCATCGCCTGGGCGTGCGCCATCTGCTTGCGGACGTTCCGGTTCGGAGAGGATGATATCGAGACCGACGCGGCGCGCGCCTGCCGTGGTGAGGCGATCCAGCAGGGCGGCATGCAGTTTGCGCGGCCAGGGCCAGCGGCCTAATTGCGCCAGGCTATAGTCGTCGATGGCGACAATGATGATATCGTCGCGCGCCGGCCGGCTATCGAAGGAAACGAATTGATCGTAGATGATCTGGTCGCCGCGCCCGAGACCGTTTTGCCAGCCCAGGATCAAGCCGAGCAAGGTCATGGCAATGGTCAGGGAAAACCATTCACGCAACGCCAAACGGCGCACCAGCGGTTGAAAGCGAAACGGCTTCATGCGGCGCCGATGCGGGCGCTAATCAGCGGACGCTCGACCCGCCGTCGATACGTTGCACTACGAATGTCCGGCACCGGCTGCATTTCGCTTGGAATTGGCAGGGCCGCCATCATTGATAATCCAATGATCGGTGACGATAAAAACCTGCGCCGGCGAGAACGGATTGACGCTGCCGTCGGCATTGACCGATTGCACGCGCGCATAATAAGTGCCGAACGGCGGGCGCGGCAAATGGGCTTCCGCCGTGCTGGTGCTGCTATTGAAGATCAGCCAGGTGAATTGCGCATCGTGGGCAACTTGCACATTGAATTCCTTGCCGCCTTGGGCATGCCAATGCAGGGTCATCTGCTTGTCGTCGTAACCGTCCACAAACGGCGCATTGTTGGCGGCAGTCGTCGCCGAACGCGTCGCCGCTCCGGGGTGGAAGCTGACCGGCTGGATGCGGACCAAGCCTTCCAGGCCGTTTTTGTCGATCGCCGAAACGCGCGCATAGTAGGTGCCTTCCGGCAAGCCGGCAAGTTTGACGCGCGTATCGTGCGAGCGGCCCTCGGCAAACACATCGAGCGCATCCGGGTCATTGGCGATCTGGACGTGATAGAAGCGCGCGCCGGCAACCGGCAATAGCCGAACCTGCGGCGTGGCCTCATTGTCGACACCATCCAATTGCGGCGCCGGAAGCAGGTCGATGGCAGGGCCGACCGTTTTTGCCGTAATGAGGTTACCGGTGCCGGCTTCCAGGGTCAGGTCGTTTGCCTGCTTCGGGGTGCCGACCGCAACCTTGCCGCTCAACACCTCATTGGTTACGTTGTCGCCCTCTACGCTGACCCGGAATTGCGTGCCGCGCACACCCGCCACCGATGTCGGCGTATGTACTTCGTAACTGCCTTTATTGGTGTCCAGCGGCGAAACGCGCGATTCGACGTGCCCGCGCAACAACATCAACTCGGTACGCGGGCTCTTGGTGTAGCGTGCCATCCGCAACTTGGAAAATTTCACCCGGCTGTTCGACGGCAGGGAAATGCGCGACGCATCGGGGAGCGACATGGTCAGGAAGCCGTCAACCCCGGTTTCGATTTGCGTTCCTTCATTCAGTATCGAACCGACGCTTAGCGTAACGGCTTGCCCATCCGCTGCGCGGGCGCTGACGTTGCCGGATAGCGCCACCACCTTGGCTTCGCTCGGCTCATCGACGAGCAAATCCGCCGGAATGACAATCGGCGTACCGATGGGGATGCTGCTGTCCTGGTTGATGTGATTGAGTTTTGCGAGCGCGATCCAGTTTTCGGAACGCGTTGTCAATTGCTGTGCAATCGACATAAGGGTATCGCCGGCACGGGCTTGATAGGTAATGCTGGCCGGGCCGATGACCACCGAACCACTGCCGATGGGGTCGGCCGCAGACCATGCCATAGGCGAACCGTTTGCCATCGATAGCAAGAATAGTACAGTGCAAAACGTATTGCGCATCTTTTCTCCGCCCGGCCTCAGAACCCGAATAATCGGGAATCCTATTTCACGCAAAAAATAGTAACACTTTTTTGCCGGAAACTACTGAGCGGGTGATTCCCCGGTTAACTTGAAATTTGTTCCAGTCGGTAGCCGTAACTATATACGGGTGCCAGCCTGAAGCCGTTTTCCGGGCGCAATTGCAACTTGCTTCGCACTCTGGATACGTGGGTATCCATGGTACGGGAAGGGATTTCAACGTCGCGCGACCATACTGCTTCCAATATATAAGCACGCGAGAGCGGGCGGCCAAGGTTGCGGAAAAACAGCAAAGCGAGGTCAAATTCCTTTTGCGTGACTTCGATGTCGGCGCCGGCCATGTTCAAGCGGCCGGTGCGGGATTCGAACACGTAATTGCCGAACTGGATTTGCTCGACCGCGTTCTGGCTCGGATAGGCGCGCCGCAACAAGGCCTGCACCCGTGCCACCAACTCGCCACGGCGAATCGGCTTGATCATGTAGTCGTCGGCACCGGCGGCGAGGCCGGCGACGATATCATCTTCGCCGGACCGGCTGGTCATGAATAACACCGGCAAGGTCGGCGGCAATTTGTCCCTGGCCCAACGCAAGACTTCCGCGCCGCTCAAGTCCGGCACTTGCCAGTCGATAACCAACATATCGTAGAGCTCGCGTCGCAGTTGAACGAGCATCTCTTTACCGCTCATGAAGGGATGGCAGATATGGCCTGCAGCGGTCAAAACTTGGCAAACCAGGTCGGTTTGACTGCGGTCATCGTCGAGTACGGCAATTCTCATGGTGTCGGTTCAGCGAAAGATGTCGATGAAAGTAGGTGTTGGATTTAACAAAGTATGGCTGGTATAGGTCTTCTTATGTTGTAATTTGACAATATTTCACAAATTGCCGATGTATATTTGGTTATAGTTGCTCTTTACGCAATTGAAAGCAAGCCAATTTCGCCGCGCCGGATAAAATAATTGACTTTCGGTATCGAAGCGTTAGTTTTAGGCTGCATAATCTACTGATACCAACGTCGCAGCCGCACCCGCCATGAGCCAAGGTAAGACAACAAATTCATGGGAATTACTCCCGTCAAGCGTGGAAGATGTCGAGAATATCCGCAAAAAATGCCGACGTCTCGTGATGCGCCGCGCCGCCGTCTCCGCCGGTGTTTCCGCTTTGCCAATACCCGGCCTTGATATTGCAGCTGACCTGTCTTTTCTTGCCCGCGTCATCAACGACATTAATGTTGCTTTCGGTTTATCGCCTGATCAAATCACGCGTTTGCAGCCAAAAATGCGCTTGATCGCCTATGAAATGATGGTAGGGATGGGCGGTTTGATGGTGGGTAAAATCGTAACTCGGGAAGTGATCGCCCATTTATTGAAACGTAGCGGCTTGAAAATGCTGATCCAGCATGCAGCGAAAATCGTGCCGATTGCCGGACAAATTGCCTCTGCCTCAATCGGATTCGCGACATTTCGGGCGGTTGCCAATCAACATATCGATGCATGCGCGCTGATTGCCACTGAAATGTTATCAAGACAGAATGCTTGATCAAATTGGTTTCGCTGATTGTTTAATCGATTGTTTAATTATGATTTTAACTGTTGGTTGTATTTGTATTTTGACTGATAATCCAAACCGTTAAATCTTACTCTCTGTTATTCTTTTTCTCCAAGATTACGTGGTCATCGAACTGCGAGTCTTTTCGCCGGGATTGCCGCATCTAGTTGTTCCCATCACTCCACTTGATGGGAGTGGAAAGCCTGGAATAACTTGAGGAGTGAGGAAAATCACAAACGAGAGAGAGCGATTCAGTCTTCGCCTGCAACAGACATTACGCAACGCTCATCATTCACCGGATAGTCCAACCGAATTGGCGCGCGACTTCAATATTCGCTTTGCCGGACGCCCGATTACCGTGCATGCGGCCAGAAAATGGCTGGTCGGTGAAGCTATACCGACCCAGGACAAGATGCGCACCCTGGCCGAATGGCTGCATGTGCCTATCGAGTGGTTGCGTTTTGGCGGCGATGAAAATGGTTCCGGCACGTCCACGGCGAGTCCGGTGTTCCATTCGTCCGAATTGAAGATGATATCCGATCTCCAATTGCTGGACGACCATCATCAAATGATGGTTCGGGAATTCATCCGCATTTTGCTGCATGCCAACGGCCGCAAACGCACCAATGGAAAAACTGTCGATGAGTCCAGGCCGACGGAGATAGTCATGTCGCAAGCCTGAGCCGCGCGGCTGATGTGAAATAGCCGCGCCCTATATTGGCCGCTGTGATATGACCATCGTTGCGTTCAAGCCTGGATCGGCGTCGCTCAGTATCAGTGAGCCGCCATGCAATTTGGTGACGGCGGCCACCAGGCTCAACCCCAGTCCGACGCCGGGCGTGCCGCGGCTGGCGTCGCTGCGGTAAAAGCGCTCCACGACCTTGATCTTCTCTTGGTCAGGTATGCCTGGACCATCGTCGGAGACGGTGATGGTGACGGCATGCTCGGATTGTTGCGCGGTCCGCACGAAGACTCTTATCTTGTGCGGCGCATATTTCAATGCGTTGTCAATCAGGTTGCCGATGGCCTGGGCCAATAACAAGGGGTCTCCGGCAGCGATACATTCACCGGCATCACCCGTCACATCAAAACCAAGGCTGATGCCGCGTAATTCCGCAAGCGGCTGATAGAACTCGACGGCATCGCTCGCCACCTTGGCGATATCCACGGGAATGAATCCGGATCGACGTGCGCCATTGTCGATTTCAGCCAACCGCAGCAAGGCATTGAAAATGGCAATCACCCGGTCGACATCGGCCACGGCGATATCGATCTCGGTAAAAGTTTCTTCCAGCGGCGGCCGCGTGACGGTCAACTCCTCAAGCCGGGCGCGCAGCTCGGTGAGCGGCGTGCGCAGATCGTGGGCAATCGAATTCGAGACATTGCGTATGCCTTGTATCAATAGCTCGATCTGCTCCAGCATGCGGTTGACCGTATGTGCCAGTATGTCGAGTTCATTCGCCCCGCCACGCCGCGGCAAACGGCGGGAAAGATCGCCGGCAACAATCGCGGCGGCAGTTTGGCTGATTTCCTGTATCTCTGACAGCAGTGCGCTGCGAATCAATAATCCGCCAAGGACGCCGAATACCAAGACCGACGTCGCAGCGCCGATCAGGCCAACCCAGAATAGTGTTTCCACGGTCTGGAATTTTGCGGTATTGCGCCCAACCACGAGATTGTAGCCGTCGGGAAGCGTGGTGCGTATGAAGATGGCCTGCACCGATCGTCCGTTCAAATCGAAGGAGCGCGTGTAGGTTCCCGAAGCCGCCGGAATATCGCGCGGCCAGGCTGGCAGATTGCCCACTACCCGAGCCAGGGAGGGATTGGCCAGCAAAATGAATTTTTCATCGTCCACCGGTTGGGCTTCCACCATCGTATCGATGACGGCCTTGAGCGCATCGGGGCCATCACGCCGCAATACGTTTTCCAGCCTGTGCGCATCTTCCCGGAGCCGTTCGGTGCTGCGTTCCTCGACGATTTCATGCCATGCATATTGAATCGGCGCCGCGAACAGGAGCAATACAATCACACTCACGGCGATATAGCCCAAGGCCACGGTCAGGGCGGAAAACCGCAGCGACTTGAGCCTAAGCATCGTTGGTCAGCATATAGCCGGCGTTACGGATGGTGCGCAGTAATTGCGTCGCCGAACCCGCATCTATTTTCTGGCGCAATTTGCTGATATGGACGTCGACCACATTGGTCTGGGGATCAAAATGATAGTCCCAGACATTTTCCAGCAGCATGGTGCGCGTCACGACTTGGTTGGCGTGGCGCATCAGGTATTCAAGCAGTTTGAATTCGCGCGGTTGCAGCATCACCGTCTTTTCGCCACGCGTCACCTTGTGCGTAAGGCGGTCCATGCATAAGTCGCCTAGAGTCAGCGTGCTATCCGCATGGAGTTCTTGCGAGCGCCGCAGAATCGCGTCCAGGCGCGCCAGTAATTCACCGAATGAAAACGGTTTAACGAGATAATCATCTCCGCCGCTTTTCAGCCCCAGGATTCGATCATCCACTTCGGATAGCGCACTCAGGATCAGGATCGGTGTTTGGTTGCCGTCCTTGCGCAAGGCCACGATAATGCCAAGGCCGTCAATGCCGCCGGGCAGCATGCGATCCATGATGATTGCGTCGTAGGTTTCACTGACCGCCAGGAACATGCCGTCACGGCCGTTGTCAGCGTGATCGGTGGTATACCCCACCTCCGCCAAACCTTTCTTCAGGAATCTGGCGACGCGCTCGTTGTCTTCGATGATCAGAATTTTCATGGCAGCCTCTAAGCATCACTTTACCAAAATTCCGGGTTGCAAAAATTAAAAAGGATTAATGTTTCGGTAACGTCCGATTAATACCTCCTCCTGCATAGTATGCCTGTGTGCAGTGCTGTTCCAAGCGCTGCAACGACCTTGATTACAGACAGGAGAACGTCATGAAACAGAAACTTTTTTCATTGGGCACGATAGCGTTGGTGTTGGCTGGCGCTGCATTGTCCTCGACCGCCATTGCCAATCCGAATGATTTCTACGGCGAAGCGGCCCCGGCTGCAGCGGCAGAGCGTACGATCGTCATCGATCATGATACGAACTATGTCAATCTGACGAGCGGCGATGTCGTCAAATTCGTTGTCCATGGCAAGGAATATGCGTGGAGTTTCGATACCGCCGGCAACATTGGGGTAATGGATTTGAATCAGATCTTGCCACCCGGCACCTTGCACCACACGGTAAAGGTCTATCTGGCGCGTGACCCGACCTATACCGGAGCCTGATCTTGCAAAAAACGACTACACCGGCTCCGTTTAGCGGGCCGGTGGCATCGCGCCGCAGTCGCCAAATTTTAGCCGCCTACTTTGCCATACTCGACCGGAAGCTTGACATAAAACAAGTGCAAATTTTCCGCAACTAACAGGGCAAACAGGCGGTCACACTCTTCTTCACTGACGATCATGACGATTTGAACCGGGTGATCGATGAGGTCGAACATTTGCGCTGAGGGGAAGCGCCGATCCGGCCCGAAACCTGTCGCGCCGATAAAAACGGTGGCACCACCGATGCCATGCGATCTGGCGACATCAATCAACCAATCCGACAAGTGCTTTCCGCCGTGGAAAAGGTCTTGTTGGGTAAAAAATTCCAATTGATAGCCCTTCATTATTTCTCCCTTAAAGGTTGTTGCGAAATCACCGTGGCGTTGTTCAACGGGGCGGCCATCCGCTCCTAGCCATACTATTCGTACTGTCTTCGTCGTCGCCCGTGCAGCATGCTGACCGAATTCCCCGTTTCGCCCTAGCCACGCTAATTTCGCAACAACCTTCTAGAAGTTCAGAACGGGAATAGGGCCGCTCTCGTGTTCAACGACAATGCCATTTCTGGTTTTCCTTACTTTCACTTTACCTTGATCCTTGACCTCAATCATGATCTCGCCGGACAGGTTCAGGGCATTAATCAAATGTAAGTGACCGTGCAAAACACGATAGCTATTATTGACTTGAACGATCAGAATGTCGGGATTCATGGCGTTTCGTCTCCCATGTCGATGATTGGTGATTCAGGTCGCTTATTTGGAAATTGAAATATCACGATGCGGTATTGGAACCGGATGTAGGTATGATGGAATTCTAGCTTTGATTCTAGCGCCCAAATATGAAACTTTCTTAATATTTGAGCTTGCTGCATGCATGTGCAGGAAGAATTGGCGCATGAAAAATTCCGATACGCCGGGATCGGAGAATATGAATTATTTTTAATAAATTGAAAGCGATACTCCCAATATAATCAATCCCTTGGATCTGTAGCGAGAATGCAAGTTGGCGCCTCGAAGTTCATCCTAGATTTTATGATGGAGTACAAGAATGCTTTGGTTTGTTCGAATTGCCCTGAAACGCCCCTACACCTTCGTCGTATTGGCGCTCCTCATCCTGATTTTCGGACCGCTGGCGGCATTGCGCTCGCCGACCGACATCTTCCCTGATATCAAGATACCGGTCATTAGCGCTGTCTGGACGTATTCCGGACTCTCGCCGGAAGACATGTCGGGTCGGGTGGTCTACTATTACGAGCGACAGCTC
>Ga0302315_10003521_pt1 | contig 14061 bp, 11 predicted proteins | sample III_Palsa_N3_1_FD_200532 | JGI IMG/M metagenome (GOLD analysis project Ga0302315, IMG submission 200532) | Peat permafrost microbial communities from Stordalen Mire near Abisko, Sweden - III_Palsa_N3_1 | ecosystem: Environmental > Terrestrial > Soil > Palsa > Peat permafrost | place: Sweden... | reverse complement strand
TTCGGCAATTTCTCAACGCGCCAACGCAAAACAACTGGCTTCACCATTCATGCATCACCATTGGGAGAGATGGCATCATGGCTTCAACACTTCGAAAAAAATCGCTGGCCTGGGCTGTAGCATTAGCAGGCTTGGGTCTTGGCATGGGCGCCGTCGCTCCGCAGGCACATGCCGCGGACGACCTCAGCACAAGCCCTTACTTGCTCGGCGACTGGAACGGTGAACGTACACGTCTGGCCGACGAGGGCATCAAGTTCAGCTTCAGTTATGGTGGTGAAGCCGCGCATAACTTTACCGGCGGTACCGCGCACCTGACCCGCTATACCGACCAGTATGCTGGCGGCATAACAGCTGATCTGGGCAAGTTGTGGGGCTGGCAGGGTGCCACCTTCCGCATGGTGATCACCGACCGTAATGGCCGCAACCTGGGCGCCGACGCCAACATCGGCAACAACCAGTTGATCCAGGAAGTTTATGGCCGCGGCCAGACCTGGCACCTGACCGAATTCTCACTGGAACAGAAGTTTTTCGACGGCGCGTTGGTGTTGAAAGCCGGACGTCTGCCTGTTGGCTCGGATTTCGCGCCATTCACCTGCGACTTCGAGAACCTGACCTTCTGTGGCAATCAGCCGGGCAATATTGTCGGCAATTATTGGGTCAACTGGCCGACCAGCCAGTGGGCCGCAGTCATCAAACTCAACACCACCAAAGAAACCTACGTGCAGATCGGTGCGTATCAGGTCAATCCGAACTACGTGAATGATCAGTACGCCGAGAGCAAGGGCCTGCTTCCGGACTTCCCGGGCGGTACCACGGGTGCGTTGATCCCGTTGGAATTCGGCTGGAATCCGACCGCCAATGGCCTGCCGGGCCACTACGATTTCGGTGTCTGGTACAACACGTCGAAGGGCTCGGATCTTTATTACGACGTCAACCACGATCCGGCTGGCGAAACCGGCCTGCCTGCGCTGCAACGTGCTGGCCAGTACGGCGCCTACTTCAACGTCATGCAACAGGTGACCGGTGATGCCGGTGGCAAGGGCGCGTCGCTCTTCCTCAACATATCGCAAGCTGATCGCAATACCGCGGCAACCGATCGTCAGATTACGGCTGGCGTCGAATACCAGGGGCCGTTTGCTCGCCCGAATGACATGATCGGATTCGCGGTTGGTGCCACGAATGCCAACAGCCGCTATGCCGACTACATCCAGGAGAACAATATCCGCACTGGTGAAAACGTCATCGTCGGCGATGGCAACGAGTACGTCTCGGAACTGTTCTACAGCTGGTCGCCGATTCCATCGATCTACCTGCGCCCCAACCTGCAATACATCCTGCATCCGGGTGGCACCAGCGAAAACAGCAATGCGTTCGTGCTCGGTCTGAAGATGGGCTTCACGTTCTGATACGCACCTCACGGTGCTGACATATCAGTAACAACAATCTAAACATTCCGGCCCTCGTGCCGGGATGTTTTTTTACGCTCATTGTTTTCCCGTTTTGTTTTATCTGGGCTCTCTCAGAAGGCGCACATGCTTGTTTCGAAGTCCCTGACAAGATGACCGAATTCGTCCGCATAACACTGCATCATTTATGCTCGCCTTTCTTTTCCTGACGGCTCTGGATTTTCATGACGCGAATCGTCGTTGTCGGCAGCATCAATATGGATCTGGTTACGTTGGCGCATCGCTTTCCTGCGCCAGGTGAAACCTTGACGGCCGATCATTTTCTTACCGTACACGGCGGCAAGGGTGCCAATCAGGCGGTAGCCGCCGCGCGTCTGGGCGCTCAGGTGGCACTCGTCGGCGCAATCGGTGATGACGCCTTCGGTGGTCAGCTGCGCCTGGGGCTCGCGGACGAGGGCATCGATCTGGAGCATGTCCGTTCGATCGACAACTGCGCCAGCGGTACCGCTTCCATCACCGTGGCGCAGGGTGACAACCACATTCTCGTCGTGCCTGCAGCGAATGCACGCGTTACGCCCGAGCAGGTCGAGCGTGCGAAGGCGTTGATCGAGCAGGCCGATGCCGTACTGGTGCAGATGGAAATTCCATTGGAAACGGTCGAAGCCACGGTGCGGCTCGGACATCGGCTTGGTGTGCCGGTCATTCTGAATCCAGCTCCTGCACAGCCATTGCCAGTGGACTGGCTGAAGCTTGCCCGTTATGTGACGCCCAACCAGCACGAGTTGGCAACCCTGCTCAACGCCGATGCAAACGAAGATTTCCACGCACTGATGCAACGCGTACCGTGCCCTGTCGTGCTGACACGCGGCGATGAAGGCGCCTGGTATCGCGAAGACGGTGAACCGCTACATCAGCGCGGTTTCCGCGTCGATGTCGTCGACACCACTGGTGCCGGCGATACGTTCAACGCAGCGCTTGCCGTATTCCTGCACGAAGGTCTGCCGAACGCCGTGAAAAAAGCTTGCGCCGCTGCGGCTCTTTCCGTATCCCGACTTGGTGCGCAAGGCGGCATGCCACGATTGTCAGAAGTCGACGCGCTGCTGGCGCAACAAGCATGAGGCGATCCGGACTGTCGCACGCCGAACTCAAACGGCTGACGAGCTGACTACGTCACGAGCAAAGACACGACACACCAAAAATAAAGCGGCGCGCTTTTTTTGAGCGCGCCGCTTTATTTTTGAGAATGGTGTGGTGCGTAGTTGACTCAGCCGCGGTTTGAACCGGACAGCACATCGACCCACACGGCCAGCACCAGAATGCTGCCTTTGACGATCATCTGCCAGAACGTATCGACGTCCATCATCGACATGCCGTTGTCGAGGCTGGCCATGACCAGCGCGCCGATTAAGGCGCCGTGCACGGTGCCCGAACCCCCGCGCATGGAGGTGCCGCCGATGAAGCAGGCAGCGATGGCGTCAAGCTCGCCGCTGGTGCCAGCGGATGGCGAACCGGCGGCCAGGCGCGCGGTATTGATGACGCCAGCGAAAGCGCACATCACGCCCATCAGCGCGAACACAGCCAGTTTGACCCGACCCACATTGACGCCTGACAGGCGTGTGGCTTCCATATTGCCGCCGACGGCATAGATATGCCGACCGAATACGGTCTGGGTGGAAACGTAGGAGAAGATGCCGAGCAGGCCCAGCAGAATCATCACCGGTACCGGCACACCGCCGGCATCGTTGAGCATGCGCAGCGAGCCAACGATGACCGCACCGATCACCACCAGTTTGGCGACGTCCATCCATACCGGCATCTGCTTGAGTTCAAGCTTGGCGCGACGGCGGCGGCGCATCACGGTGATCGTCAGCAGCAGCAGGAAAATCACCCCGCCCAGCACGCGCGACAGACCAATCGGTACCAGACCCTGTCCCAGCCAGATCAGGTCATCCGGCACGGGCGCAATGGTGGCGCTGTGCGTGATGCCCAGCAGGATGCCACGAAAAGCCAGCATGCCGCCCAGGCCAACAATGAAAGACGGCACACGGAGTTTGGTGACCCAGAAACCGTTGAACATGCCGATACCCAAGCCTACGACCAGCGCTGCGCCGATAGCCGCTGGCGTGCCCCAATGCATGTTGACCGTGAGTATCGCTACCACGCCGCCGAGCAGGCCGGACAATGAGCCTACCGACAGATCGATTTCGCCGGAGATGATGATGAACACCATGCCGCAGGCAAGCATGCCGGTGATCGACATCTGCCGCAGCAGATTGGCGACGTTGCGTGGCGTGACGAAATCGCCGTCCGTACCGATGTGGAAAAAAATCCAGATCACGGCCACCGCAAGCAGCAGCGCGATGATCTTGTAGCGTACGAAAAACTGCTGCACTTGCTGAGCTTGCATATCTGGTTCCCAAAAGGCCGAAAGGTCTGCCTTGCAAAAATCGAAAAAGTTTTAGTCGAAAGTCGGTCTGGATTGAAACCGGTGATTCAAGCGGCCTGGGGTTTCGGCTTCGCGTCAATCGCTGCCGCCAGTACGCGTTCCTGAGTCAGATCCTTGTTGACGAAGTCCCCGCGCAAATGCCCTTCGCCGATCACCAGTACGCGATCGCTGACACCCAGCACTTCACTCAGCTCCGATGACACCATGATGATCGACACGCCCTTGGCGGCCAGCTCGAACATCAGCTGGTAGATATCGAATTTGGAGCCGACATCGACGCCCCGCGTCGGCTCGTCGAGAATCAGCACCTTCGGTTCCGGCAGCAGCATCTTGGTCAATACCGCTTTCTGCTGGTTGCCGCCGGAGAGACCGGCGATGGCCAATGCCGGACTGGCGGTCTTGACATGCAGGCGCTTGATCTCGCGATCCACCGTGGCCAGTTCGGCATTCTTGTCGATGCGGCCGCCGTGTGAGTAATGCTGCAGCGTGGCCAATGTGATGTTGTCGCCGACGCCGAGCATGGGCACGATGCCCTGACGCTTGCGGTCTTCCGGCACCAGTGACAGGCCGGCGCGAATGGCCTGCTCCGGCGTCTTTACCTTGATTGGCTTGCCGTCCATGAAAAGCTCAGCGGTCGATTTGCCGGCATAGGCACCAAAGATGGCAGATACCAGTTCAGTACGACCGGCACCGACCAGCCCCGCTACACCGAGAATCTCACCCTTGCGCAGTTGGAACGATACGTCATCGACGCGCTTGCGATTACTGTTGGTGACGTCCCAGCAAGTGACGTGCCGCGCTTCGAAGATGACCTCACCAATGCTGTGTTCGCTGCGCGGATAGAGATTCTTGATCTCGCGCCCGACCATCATCGAAATGATGTCGTCGGTATTGAGTTCGGACATTGGCTTGGTGGCGACATGCTCGCCATCACGAATCACTGTGACGGTATCGCAAACCTTGGCGACTTCTTCCAGCTTGTGCGAGATGTAGACGCAGGCCACGCCTTCGCGCTTCAGGTCTTCGATGATGGCCAGCAGCACATCAATCTCGCTGGATGTCAACGATGAGGATGGCTCGTCGAGAATCAGCAGGCGCGCATTCTTGGCCAATGCCTTGGCGATCTCAAACAACTGCTGATAGCCGCCGCCATAGTTCATCACCGGCGCAGCAACATTCACATCTTTCAGTTTCAGACGCGCCAGCAGCGCATCGGCCTGACGGTACATGGCGTCGTAATCCATGCGGCCGCCGGGCTTGGTAATCTCATTGCCCAGAAAAATATTCTCGGCGACCGACAATTGCGGTACCAGCATCAGCTCCTGATGGATGATGACGATGCCAGCCTTCTCGCTGTCGCGCACCGAATAGGCTTTCAGTGGCTGGCCTTCCCAAAGAATCTCGCCTTCGAAACTGCCGTAGGGATATACACCCGAGAGCACCTTCATCAAGGTGGATTTGCCCGCGCCATTCTCGCCGCACAGGCCGACACACTCGCCCGGTCGCACTGCCAGGCTCACGCCGTTGAGCGCCCGCACGCCAGAGAATTCCTTGACGATATTGCGCATCTCGAACAGATATTCGCTCACACATCCACTCCACTGCTGTCACACGTACTGCCGCGAGGATGGCGGCACCGATCACCAAACGGTGCATTGAAACACAGGAGGCGCACCGATCATCGGTGCGCCTCCATGGGGTGTTTCAATTAATTGCCATATACCTGTGCGTGGGTATAGAAACCGTCCTTGATCACCAGATCGACATTCTGCTTGGTCAGCAAGGTTGGCGTCAGCAGCTCGGTGTTGACGTCCTTGGTGCCGTTATTCATCTTGGTGGTGAATTTGGGCGCAACACCCTTGACCAGATCAACCGACAGCTGTGCCGCCTGCGTGGCGAGGTTGTCCAGCGGCTTGTAAACCGTCATGGCTTGGGTACCCGAGATAACGCGTTTGACGCCGGCGAGATCCGCATCCTGCCCGGAGACCGCCACCTTGCCTGCCAGCTTCTGTGCGGCAAGTGCCTGGATTGCACCACCAGCCGTGCCGTCGTTGGAAGCCACAATCGCCTGAATATTGTTGTGGTTGGCTGTCAATGCATCTTCAGTGATTTTCAGCGCGTTCGAGGGATCCCATTCCGGCGTCCATTGCTGACCGACGATCTTGATATCGCCCTTGGCCACCAGCGGCTGCAGCACCTTCAACTGGCCATCGCGAAAGACCTTGGCATTGTTGTCGGTGGGCGAACCGCCGAGCAGGAAATAGTTGCCCTTGGGAACCACGTTGACCAACGCCTGTGCCTGCATCTCACCCACTCTTTCGTTGTCGAACGAAATATAGGCATCGACATCGGCATTCAGGATCAGGCGGTCATAGGCGATCACCTTGATACCGGCGCGCTTGGCTTCGGCAATGACGTTGCCGAGGACTTTGCCGTTGAACGGCACGATCACCAGCACATCGACGTTGCGCGAGATCAGATTCTCGATTTGCGCGATCTGACGCTCTTCGCTGGCATCGGCAGACTGCACGTAGACTTTCGCGCCAAGCTTGGTCGCCGCGGCAGTGAAATAATCACGGTCGCGCGTCCAGCGCTCGACACGCAGATCGTCGATCGAGAAACCGATAACCGGCTTTTCCTTGCTGGCGTGCGCCGGCATTGCAGCGAAAGTACCGGCCAGAGCGATGGCGGCGGAAAGGGTAAGTGTACGGAGCGTTTTATTCTTCATGAAATTCCCCATGCGTGTGACGTACGTCTTCAGTGGACAGAATCGGCGCCAACCTCGGCACCAGTGAAAAGTGGCTGCAACTGCGGGTACAACTTTCCAAACAACGGATACCTTTGTTCACGATAAAACGCACGTCGCGACGCAACAGGAATGAAGCTTGCGACCAACGGCGGTGACGGACAAACCTCGTCCAGACTGGCGCCCTGCTCCACTGCCAGATGGGCCAGCCGCGCCGCGCCCAACGCGGGTCCCACGTCGCCACCCAGGCGTTGCTGCAGCGGTTTGCCAAGAATATCGGCGAGCATCTGGATCCAGTACGTACTGCGCGAACCGCCACCAATCACGGTGATCTCGTCGGAGGTCAGTCCGGCCGCCTCGACGGCAAGCAGCCCGTCCAGCAGGCCAAACCCCACCCCTTCGAGCGTGGCATTGGCCAGATCGGCGCGCTGTGTGCTGCTGCTCAAACCCACAAAAGCGCCGCGGGCATGGCTGTCGTTATGCGGCGTGCGTTCGCCGCTCAGATAAGGAAGAAAGAACGGGCTATCCGCTTTGATACCCTTCGATGCTTCAGCGTCGGCAAGCAACGCCGGTACGTTCTCGTAGGCAGCAAGCCTGCAGGTGAAATCCAGGCAGCTGGCGGCATTCAACATCACGCTCATGAGGTGCCATGTATTCGGCAAGGCGTGACAGAAGCTGTGCACGGCCTGCTCAGGTCGCGACAAAAAACCATCGGAAACGGCGAAAAATACGCCGGATGTACCCAACGACAGCATCGCCTGACCCGGCTTGACGATGCCGACGCCGACGGCCCCGGCCGCGTTGTCGCCGCCGCCTGCAGCAACCGGTACGCGTGAGATTCCCCAGCGCTCGGCCAGCTCGCCACGCAACTGCCCAGTAACCTGATTACCTTCATGCAGCGATGGCATCTGCGCGCGATCCAGCCCGCACGCGCGCAGCATCTCGTCGCTCCATGCGCGCTTGCCAACATCGAGCCATAGCGTTCCAGCCGCGTCCGACATGTCGCTCGCATACTCACCGGTGAGCTTGAGCCGCAGATAATCCTTCGGCAGCAGCACCTTCGCGATGCGGTCAAAGATGTGCGGTTCGTGCTTGCGCACCCATAGCAGCTTCGGTGCCGTGAAACCGGGCATCGCGAGATTGCCGGTGATCGCGCGGAAGTTCGGCACCTGTTCGAGTTCAGCGCACTCGATATCGCAGCGGCCGTCATTCCACAGGATCGCCGGCCGCAGCACATTATCGTTTGCATCAAGCAAGGTTGCGCCGTGCATCTGGCCGGATAGACCGATGCCGGCGATCTCGCTCAATGCGATGCCCTGTTTTTTCGCTTCGACCAGCAAGGTGGCCACCGAGTCCAACGTGGCCTGCCACCATGCCGCAGGGTCCTGTTCGGACCAGCGCGGTTGTGGTTGTGACAAAGTCAGCGTGGCCGATGCACTGCTACGGACTTCGCCCTTGCGATCAACCAGCACAGCCTTGACTGACGACGTACCCAAGTCGATACCGATGAACATGGGCCGCGCTACTCCGGCGACTTTATGTTTGGCAACGAACGATCAACCGTAGACATAGCGATTGACCAGATTCTCCAGCGCTTCCTGCTGACCAGATACATGATGCGGCTGCAGATCGCGTTTGGCCGCTTCAACAGCCAACGCCTCAAGTGTGAAGTTGCCGGTGAGCACCTGCTTGCCGAACTCGCCATCCCAGCCCGCGTAGCGCGCCGATTTCATCTTGGCCAGCGTATCTCGCTCGATCATCTTGGCGGCACGTTCCAGTGCCAGCGCCAGCACGTCGATCGCACCGATGTGGCCGTGGAACAGATCAGCGGGATCGCTGCTCTGGCGACGCACCTTGGTATCAAAGTTGAAGCCACCGTTGGTGAAGCCGCCGGCGCGCAGAATCTCGTAAACGATCAGCGTCATCTCTTCGGCGCTGTTGGGGAACTGATCGGTATCCCAGCCGTTCTGCATGTCGCCGCGGTTGGCGTCGATGCTGCCGAACAGACCCAGTGCAATCGAGGTGGCCACTTCATGCTGGAACGAATGGCCAGCCAGCGTGGCGTGGTTCGCTTCAAGATTGACCTTGACCTCGTTCTCCAGGCCGAAATCCTTGAGGAAGCCATACACCGTGGCGGTGTCGTAATCGTACTGATGCTTGGTCGGCTCCTGCGGCTTGGGTTCGATCAGAATGGTGCCTTTGAAGCCGATCTTGTGTTTGTGTTCGATCACCATCTGGAAGAAGCGACCCAGCTGTGCACGCTCGCGTTTCAGGTCGGTATTGAGCAGCGTGTCGTAGCCTTCGCGACCACCCCACAGCACGTAGTTGGCGCCGCCCAGACGCTGGGTCGCGCCCATCGCGTGGAATACCTGGGTGGCGGCGTAAGCAAACACTTCCGGCTGCGGGTTGCTCGCCGCACCTGCTGCGTATCGCGGATGGCTGAACACGTTGGCCGTGCCCCACAGCAGTTTCATGCCGGTCTGTGCCTGCTTGGCTTCCAGCACGTCGACCATCGCAGCGAAGTTGTTGGCGTACTCTTTCAGGTTGCTGCCTTCCGGCGCCACGTCGGTGTCATGGAAGGTATAGAACGGGATGCCAAGACGGCTGAAAAAATCGAACGCAGCATCCGCTTTCACTTTCGCCTGCTGCATCGGATCGCCAGCATGGTGCCACGGCCGGTCAAACGTGCCAGCACCGAATACATCGCTGCCCGGCCATACAAACGTGTGCCAGTAGCAGGCCGCCAGACGCAGATGCTCGGCCATGGTCTTGCCAAGAATTTCGCGCTTGGCGTCGTAGTGATGAAAAGCCAGCGGATTATCACCCGAGGCACCCTCGTAGCTGATGGGTGCGATAGGGTCGAAATAGGACATGGTGAACTCCACTGAAGACGGCATTGGGATCGTAGTGACGGAAGCCCACTCGTCGGGCCACCGTAATCCTCGAATGCTGCACAGCCCTTCCCTATGCGGGCAATTGCGAAATCTGGTGCGGCGATGATCATTTTCGCTGTGGCAATGCCGCATGCCAGCAGGGCTCGCGCGTGTTAGCGTTTGCGTACTGCCGAGTAATCGACATGCCGCTGAATGACCCCGTTTAGGCGCACGCTGGCTCGGCGCGAGATACTAGTGATTCGCCCTACCGGATTATTGAAACGCCCATGGGACTCTCTCCGCCGCCGCATCGCATCGCGTTAATGTTCAATGCCAACAAGGGCTACGACCGTGATGTCATTGCGGGCATCGGTCAGTATCTCAACTCGACCCGCGTCGAGTGGGATCTCTATCTGGAAGAGGATTTTCGCAGCCGCGTGCAGGGTATCGAACGCTGGCATGGCGACGGCATCATTGCCGACTTCGATGATCCGCAGGTGTGCGAGGTACTGAGCAAATCCAGCCTGCCCGTGGTGGCGGTCGGCGGCTCCTATGCCGATGCTGCGCTGTATCCCGAACACATTCCCTATATCGCCACTGACAACGTCAAGCTCGTGCAGCTGGGCTATCGCCACCTGATCGATCAGGGCTTGTCCCATTTTGCCTACTACGGTCTGGCGCCGACGCCAAATAAAGCATGGGCGGCCGAACGCGAAACCGCGTACACGCAGCAACTGCAGGCCGACGAACTGCCGATAACCATTTTTCGCGGTCAGCCGACCAGTGCTGGCGGCTGGGACAATGCATCCGAACAGCTGGTCGCATGGTTGCAGGAACTGCCCAAGCCGGTTGGCATCCTATGCGTCACCGATGCGCGTGCGCGTCAGCTGTTGCAGGCCTGCCAGCTGGCAAAGATTTCCGTGCCCGAGCAGGTCGCCGTGGTCGGCATCGACAACGATCCACTGACCCAGATGCTGACGCGCATATCGCTCACTTCGGTGATGCAGGGCACCGAGGAAATGGGCCGGACCGCCGCGCATCTGCTGCATCAGATGTTGCGCGGTGCCGACCATTCGCAGACGCGTATCGTGGTCCCACCGGTCGGCATCAACGTACAGTCGTCCAGCCGGCATCAGCCGCTGCGCAGCCCGCTGGTGATGCGCGCGCGCCACTACATTCGTCAGTACGGCTGCCTCGGCGTCAAGACCGAGCAGGTGGCCGATTATGTTGGCGTGTCGCGCACGGCGCTGGAAGAACACTTTCGCCGCGAGCTGAAGCAGACCGTGCATCAGGCCCTGCTCCAGCACAAGCTGGAACACGCCGGTGAGCTGCTAACCAGTTCGTCGCTGCCGCTGGCCGATATTGCCGTGCGCTGCGGCTTTACTTCATTGCAATACATGTACGCGGTGTTTCGCCGCGAATACAATCTCACACCAAAACAATTTCAGGCGCAGCAGCGCGACGCCGAAACCACTGACTCCACCGGCGACTCTGCATGACTTCCCTGACCCATCCCAGCCCTGCTTATGTTCCACACGCCGTGCGCTGGGGCTCACTGGCCGATGGTCGCAAGGTGCATCGCTGGACGCTGCGCAACGCGCAGGATATGCGCGTGGATATCAGCGACCTCGGTGGCAGCCTGTTGAGCTGGCACACGCCAGACCGTCACGGCCACATCGATGGCGTGGTGCTCGGCCATGCCGATCCACAGACCTACGCGCAAGGCCTGGGTTATCTCGGTGCCCTTGTCGGTCGCTGGGCCAACCGCATCCGCAACGGTTGTTTCGAACTGGACGGTGTCACATATCGACTCGACCGTAACAACAACGGTCACTTGCTGCACGGTGGGCATGAGGGTTTTCATCAAGCGGTCTGGAACGTCGAAACGGACGGCAACGGCTTGTTGCTGACCCTGCACTCGCCCGATGGCGAAGGCGGCTTTCCCGGCGATCTCGACGTGCAGGTTCGTTATGCCCTGCTCGACGACGGCACGTTGAGCCTGGATTATCAGGCACGCAGTGATCAGCCCACACCAATCAATCTCACCGCGCACCCCTATTTCAATCTTGGCGGTGCCCGCGGAAACATCCGTGATCACCTGCTCTGGATCGATGCTGAAGATTTTCTGGCCGTTGATGCAGGACTGATTCCTGCTTGCCAGGAAAGCGTGGCGGGTACTGCGTTCGATTTCCGTCATCAGGCGCCCATCGGTTCACGCCTCACCTGGCCGCACCCACAGTTGGCCGTCGCCGGTGGTTTCGATCACTGCTATTGCCTGCGCGAATCACACGGTCAGCCGCGCAAGGTTGCACAAGTGGTTGATCCAGCCAGCGGTCGACGGCTTACGGTAATCACCGACCAGCCCGGTCTGCAGTTATATACCGGACAACAACTGGCAACGTCGCCGAAGCGCAGCAATGGCTTCTACAAGCCTTTTGATGGCTTGTGCCTGGAGGCCCAGGCGTTTCCTGATCAGATCAACAGCGCCACCGCCGAGCGGGTGATACTGCGTCCCGGCGCGGTATACCGTCAGCACACGGCTTACCAACTGGACACGATTTAGCCATCGCCAGCGATGGCCGTCATCGGGCATATCAACCTATCAGCCCTGCGGCTCATCTCGCCGCTGATCGATGCACCGAATCAACGCCAGCAGAAGCGCCAGTACCGGCAACAATACCGACAGGTTGCCGATCCTGACCGTGGTGAATCCACCAGCACATGCGCCGATGGCAAAGCTGGCGCAGACCATCATGAAAATGCGCGACTGCTGCAGTGCCACTGCATCACCCGGCGGGAAAACGCCGGCGAACAATAATTCCGCGGTTCGGCGCAGATTGCCGGTCGTCATCACCGAGCTGTACGACGACCCTTCGACCTTGGCGAAGCTGGTGCTTTGCAGTGCAGCCACAAAGGCAATGCCAAGCACGATCGGGATATCCGGAAAATCGCGCGGTAGCACGGCGACCACCAGCAGAAAAATAATCTCGATGAGCAGGCTCAACAGCGCCGAACGTTGTCTGGCGCTCCGTGCCTCGTTCGCGCGCAGTCGATAGGCAACAAATACACCGGCAAGAAATGCCACGATCGGCGGCACGTGACGCAGTGATTTATCCCACTGACCGGACGCGGCGTAAATGCCGAGCAGTACCACGTTACCGGTTTGCGCATTGGCAAATACACCGCCGTGCCCCAGCCAGGTAAACGCGTCCAGAAAGCCGCCCGCTCCACTGAGCAGCATCGCCACCTCGACGGCCTCCTTCGGATGAGAAAGCGCCGTGCCACGACGGTTACCCAGTCGGCGAACAAGTGCCTTTATCGAGGTTCTCACGGCGATGGCCAGGCGATGTCATGCGTAACGAATGGAGCCGCGAGACTGACACAGTGACCGCCCTGCGCTCAAGCAAACAAGCCGCCAGAGCTTTCGTCCGCTCTCGAACCCATGGCGCCGAAGCACTGCTTTCGTGCGATCGACTCGCTTTCGCCATCCGATCAGGTAGTCATCACAGCCATTAGCTTGACCTGGGCAAACTCATCAGCGGCCGAAGATAATTTCCTTGCCTTCGTGATCACGATCCCATCCGCGCAGCTGGTCGCGTATATGCGCTATCCGCTGCCGCCCGAGCGCATTTCGCTCCTCGTCCAGCACTTGTCCATCGAGAAGTTCGGCCAGACGCTGCGCCGTGGGCAGCATCGCATCCCACGCATCCAGGGCAGACAACGGACCCGGCAGCGTCATGAAAAAACTGACGCCTGGAGTGAGCAGCGCATCCAGCCGGCCCAGATCGAAATTACCCGGCTTGAGCATATTGGCCACGCTGAAAATCGGGCCCAGCTCGCGCTTGCCTTCGAGCAGGCGGTGATAGATACCCATGTCGCCAAATTCCAGGCCAGCCTTTTCGGCAGCCACCACCATGTTCGGCCCGTTGAAAGATTCACCTTCACGTGCGACGACAAACAAGGTGACGATACGTTCCACCGGCAGCTGAGCAGGTCGACGGCCCAGATCCGAACGCGGAGGAATTTTTGGCGTTGGTGCCGCCGCGATGGGTGCCGAGGCAACGGGCGGTGACACGACCACTTCAGGTTGTGGCACCGCGTGACTATCTTCGTCGGGCACACTGGGTGCACGCAGCGCATCGACGATCGATGCCGCATGGCCCATCAGCTTGGAGGGGGCGGGCTTGCTGCCTGGGCGTTCGCCAGACAAGGTCGCGCCGAGGCGTTCAAGTTCGGCGCGCATGCCAACATCCAGCTCGCCCTGCTTCGGCTTCATCGGCATATCGAAGGCGTCATCGTAAGACGCATCGCGTGCGCTGAAGGATGGCGTGCTGTCATCGGCGTCATCGCCCAGCGTAGGCTCGCGGCGTTCGCCCGTTTGTGGCGTCGGCATCACGCGGCGCTTGCCCTGCTCTTTCTTTGGCTGACCGAACAGCCAGATCAGCGCCAGTACGATGATGCCGACGATCAGCAGCGGAATACCGACGGCGGGGTTCCAGGCGAAGGCGAGCACGGGTTGCATGGTCATCATGAAGTCCTCAGGCGGCGCCTGCGAGTTTAGCCGCTTCCGCGAGATCCACCTGCACCAGT